>Ga0116165_1001851_pt1 | contig 15717 bp, 17 predicted proteins | sample AD_JPNMR1_MetaG_FD_89885 | JGI IMG/M metagenome (GOLD analysis project Ga0116165, IMG submission 89885) | Active sludge microbial communities of municipal wastewater-treating anaerobic digesters from Japan - AD_JPNMR1_MetaG | ecosystem: Engineered > Bioreactor > Anaerobic > Digestate | place...
ATCTAATTTCTTATCCGAAAGATTGTTTATATATGAAAGACAATAATAATATTTATAATTTTCTTCTCCGCCTTCGCTTCTCGGCTTGGTAATGCGAAAATATTCTTGATAATGATTACCAACACTTAAACGAATTAAATAATACGGGCGCATGTCGGCAATATGTGGATTGTCAATTAATTTTCCATGATAATCTATCTTCAAGGGTAAATTAAATTCTAAAACGTTAATCTGCATGGCTTTAATGGAAACACGAATGCCGTAGGCTTCTTTTAATATTGCTATAGTCTTTTTATCGGGACGACATAGTTCAAGTTTTACTTTTTTCTTTAGTTTTTCTATATCGTCAAAGCTAATAGTAGGAAACTCCATATACAATATCACCTTCTTCTCTTGCAAATTCTCATCAAATCAGCATTTTATCAATAAAATTTATATCGATATTTAAACTGCAATTTAACCTTTCCCGTAATATGCAAATTATTATTTCCCCGCAACATCCGCAAGAAAACTCCATTGTGATTGTCGTATCTATATGTGCCAATAATATCAGTAGTAATAATTTCCATCTCGTTGTCAATGAAAATCCTTTCTCCATTGACTAATTCAGTAAACTTCAACTTTTTACCGCCATCGGATAGATTCGCAATAGACATATCGCCGTCTTCTTGTATTTCAATAAGCATTTGAGGCCATATTTCTGTGTCGCCTTCATTAACAAAGATTAATTCTTCTGGTTCAGTGCTTTCACTAAAATCATATATTTCTGATTCATAAAACGGGGAATATACATAAGGAGAATTGCATCTAAAAGTAATGTTCTGCACTACGCCCTGTTTTAATCCATTATGAAGAAGTTCAGGGCTTCCGGTATAGATGCAATAAAAAATTTTCTCAGGCATTTCGCTGAAAATCATAGGCTTATAGTATTCCTGTTCAGCAAGCCACCGCTTTACTCGGTGAATCAAACTTTCGTTCCATGTTTCTTCGAAAGCAAAAGATAACGTTAATACTAATGGCCTCTTTTTTATTTTTTGAAAGTAAGGGCTTTCCTTACCTGCTATTTCAACCTCGTATATTTCCTGTTCCGGTAAGAAGGGTTCTGATAACATTCCCGCCTCCATGCCCACGTTAATAATTCCCATGTCTCGGGAATCAATGTCATCGTAAGTAAAGTATAAACTCTCTTTTATAGACAATCGAAAATCACCTCATTCCTTGTTCGTATAAGAATGGGGCGGGTTTAAGACCGCCGCCCCATCCTCTCTTGAATACGATATATTTCTGCAAGCGTCATTTTCGCTAGCTTCTTTGCATCGGCTTCGGTTGCATTTGCACTAATGTTGAAGTTTATATTGTTTACCATGCTGTTTGTAGATTGATTCGTAACTGCACCCATTGCACTAACCATGTTCTTTTGAAATTGGGGAAGGGCTATGTTGGGGTTAAGCACTACTTCATTTTTAAGTGCCTTAATTAAAACCTCATCGGGTTTTAAATCTTTACTAAAAAGATCCCATAAATCCCTGCTGTCTTTGTTTACAATTCTGCTGGAACATCCATCTATAATGCCGCCTTCATGTCTCTTGGGTATAACTAATTTCTGTCCGGGGAATATCCAATTATAATATGGGGCAGATAATTTTCTTCTTTTGGCTTCTGCGTCAATCAGTGCCTTGTTAAGATCATATATTTCCTTCCATCTATTTGCACTGCCCAACAATTTACTTGCAATAGCAGACAAAGTATCCCCTGACTTTACTGTATAGACAGAAGTAGTGCCAGAAGCAGGTGGGGGAGAGGAAGGTTTGCCTGGTGTGCCGGTAGATGTTCTAGTTATATCAGTTATATCTTTTTTGGCGGCAGCAGCCCTATCCATAAGATTAAGTAATTCCTGATAAGAAACTCCCATTTCATAAGCAGCATCTTGATTTATTTTCTTAAAATTATTAATAAAGTCTTGTAATTTGGCTTGTATATTTTTGATGTTGCCGCTAATAATGTCTTCGCGAATTTGAGCAAAGTAGCGTTCATTGTTAATTAGTTCATCATAATGATATGCGGTTTCTTCTCTAATGCGCTCAAGTCTTTCTTGTTCAGCTTCATGCATTGCTTCTTGTTGCGCTTTTTTGGCTTCAAGCTCTTCTTGTAAGGCGTTCTTTTGGTCATTTAGTTCTTGTACACGAAGTTCTTTATTGCGTTTGCGGGTTAATTCGTTAATCTGTTCAATCTTATTGGCTAAATCTTTTTCTAATTCTTCACGTTTTGCCCTGGCTTCATAACTATCGTCTAAAGATAATTTAGCTATCTGCCGTTCTATTTCGCCACGCTCTTCCATGAGCCTAGCAAGTTCACGTTGAAAGTCTTCCTCGTCCTCCACGTCTTCAATTGCACGAATGCGCTGGTCAATCAGATCCGCCATCCGGTTGTATTCTTCATCAAGCTGTTTCATGCGTTCTTTGTGAGCTTTTTCCAACGCCTTGCGTTCTTCATCTATAGCAGCCAAGGCTATTTTTTTCTGCTTGCGCCAGGCATCCTGCATTAATTTAATTACGTTATTCGCAACCCGTTCCGCTTCTTTAAGCCATTCTTCGTAGGGGTCTTTGAGAGATTTGGAAGCGGATTTAGCTGCTGATTTAGCGGATTTAGCTGCTGATTTAGTGGCAGATTCTAGCTTCTTTAAAGAAACAGGAGCAAGATTAATTTTGCTTATAGCAGTATCCATCGCTGAAGATAGCGAATTTAATGCAGATCGCAAAGATCGTAAAGCGGAAATTTGAGCATACGCACCCGCCACGCTTGTTCTAGCCCAATTATCTGTGTATCCTGAAAAGGCTTGTATATGTGCTTCTAATGCTGAAATCATCCGCCCAATGCCTTCAGCAGTTGTGCCGTATGTTCTTGCCCAGCCTTCACCAACGATACGTCTTACAGCATTATCAATTTCTATTTTTGCCTTAGCAACAGTTGTAAAATTATCTTTATCGGTTCCATACATTCCGATAACCTGATTCCATGTTTCCCTATTGCCTCTTACAATTTCATTGAAGAAAACTTCGCTATCTTGCAACTTTAACATTGTTGCTTCTCTAAATATTTCTAAGGCATTATCTTCGAGTTCATGTATTCTCTGGTTTAGTGCTTCCCTAAGACCAATTTCGCCTTGTAACATGGGAACAATTAAATCTTCATGATTATTTACTATATCCATCATTGTTTTAGCAGATAGTTGACCATATTTATCCAATTCCTCTAACGCCTTAGAAAGAATGTCACAAGAAGAGGTTACATTATTAAATTCATCGTTGAGTTCTTTTAATTTAGTCTCTATTTCGCCTACTGCATCTGCGGCACTTTGGGCTTCGGGGATAGCTCTTTTAAATATTTCCGCTAAAAAGTCAGGGTCTAGGCCAAACAATTCAGCCATAGCTACAATTATTTTATTAAATTCTCTTTCGTATTCCTCTGCATTTACTGTGCCATTTTCAAGCTGTGTATTTATATTTTCGATATCGCTAACAAATCTTTGGAAACTAGCTTGACTTACAATTTCTATCAAACGCCTAATATTGCCAGATGCTTCTTCCCACGAAGTGCCAAAATCTTCGGTAGTACTAATATAATCATAAAGAAACCTTTTCTGCTCTTCATTCAATTTTGCGAATGCTTCACTACTATCGAGGACTGCTATTAAATAGGGTCTAAAGGAATCGGCGGCAGCATCTATGTTACCTCTAAGTTCTCTTATTCGAGCCTTTAAATTTTCTATTTCATTTTCATTTCGTTCTAAAATTTTAGCGTAGTTATTGAATTCTTCAGAGCCTTCTTTTCCTTCTGCCCGCAGCCGCTCCATTTCTTCTTTGACTTGTTTAATTCCAAATCGGCTTACTTGTAAACTATTAGTAAATTTATTCCAGTAGGGTTCGCCTTGCAATCTAGCAATATGCCGATTTATATCTTCTATTTCTTTTTTTGCATCGTTGACATCTTTTTTCATTACCTTAAAGGCATCTTCGCCACCAGCAACAAGCTCGAATGCCTTTGATCTATTTGCTTCTCTTAATTCTTCAATTAAACCCTGAACGCCATCCCTTAATCTTATAATAGCATTGCCTTGTTCATCATAGCCTTGAACCACAGAGGGAGATATGTTTGCTATTTCATTTTGAAGCTCATTTAATCTTTTCTGCTCTTCACTGGTTCGGGGAATTTTCTTGCTTAAATATTCGTACTCACTTACAAGCTCTTGCAAGGACTTGATATAAGCATTATTTTGTTGCACAGTTTCTTGATATGTGTAAAGCAGTTCTCCACTTTTTTGCCTTGCAGCATCCATAGCCCCCGCTAGGCTAAGTATTCCTTCTATGATGCCGGTAATAGCTATGGATAATCCAAAGGTTAATACTGCTTGAAGGGCAACTCCTTTTAGCTTTACCAAATCAAAAGCAACAGCAATGGCCTGCAAGGTTTCCTTAAAGGTTCTTCCCATTGCTATTGATTGCATAAAGGCTGCGGGCAATAAGGATAAATTGACTAGAAAGGCACTAGTGCTTTTTCTAACATTCATTAATGCAAATACCAATAGAGCAATCGCTATTCGCAAGCCACCAATTTTATCAATTAAGGTAATAACGGCAGTAGTAAAATTATAAAAATATTTTAATACATCGCTGTTAATCGTTTTTATCCAAAGTTGCTCAAGAGCAACCCTGCTTCTATTGGCGGCGGCCTCTACGCTGTTAAGGTAACGTGCATAATAAAGATTGGTTGTTCCGCCAGCATCCATTAATTGATTTTCAATTTCCAATACCCTATTAAAATTCTCCATGATAGCTAAGAATCTGTTCTGCTGACGGACACCGGCTGCCTGAGTAGCTATATACATCTTAGTGTTTTTGTCGAGGGTATCCCAAATTTTACCCAAATCTCCCATTAATTCATGGACTGGCCTGATTTGCCCGTCTAAATCAACGAATGTTATTCCAACAGATTCAAAGGCTTTTTGAACATTATTTATTTCTTCGTTAAGTTCGCCTGTTTCTTCATTAATTTTATTGAATCTTGCCAGCAAGGTTTTCATGCTGTTACCCAAGCTAGAAGGGCTTTCTTGCGTAACTTCAACCAATGTTGCTAATATAGCAGCCAAACTTTCTAATGGTACACCAACTGCTTTTGCGCTACTGGCAGTCTTAGTAAATGCTTCACCAATTTCTTCTGCACTTGAAGCAGAAATTGCACCAGCTAGCAAAAGCACGTCTGAAGTTTTTTCGGCGGCTTCACCCATTGCATTTACTGAAGAAGTAATAACTCGCAATGATTCTTCGGCAGAAATAGCTGCTGTTGCAGAGAATTTTAGCACCGTTTCCATGCGCTTTCTTGCAACTTCTAATGATAAACCTTGCCGAATCAATTCAGTATTTACTTTAGAAATTTCACTTACGGTTTTTGCCATCTCTGCGCCGAGACGAGCATATTCTAGCGCAAGATCACGGGTTTCTTCTCTTGTTTGACCCGTAAGCATTGATACTTGAGTTAAGTCTTTGTCGAGTTCTTTTACAAATGCAATGCCTTCACAAATCTGACGAAGAACTGTTACAATTACGTTACCAATGGCATACCATGTAAGAAATTTTTTCCCAGCTTCTAAAATTCGTTCCCCAAAGATTGTAGTAAAACGTGTAGCCTCATCTGCTTGCTTTTTGTATATATCAACTTCTTTGTTAAGTTCTTGGAACCTTAATCTTTGAGTAGCCAATATATTGTTAAAATCCTTGCTAGTAGGATCTATCTTCTTAATTGCCTGCTCAAGATTGGCGTATTCTTGACTTAAACCGCCCTTGTCAATATATTCCTTATTTAATTTGACAAATCTATCTACCTGATTTGATAATTGTTGTTGTTTTATTCTGAAAGATTCAGTTAATATATTCTGTTTTTCTAAATTATCAACAATTGTTCCATGTACCTTGGCTACTTTACCAGTAACAACATCTAATTGATATGTAGTGGTTACTTGTTGATTAAGGGCATTGGTTGTTTTTACTACTAACTGATATACTTTTGCTTGCTCATCGGCCCGTATTTTAATATCTACAGGACGACCAATATCTTGTCTAAGTTTTTCTGCCGCTTCTCTAAGTTTTTGTTCATAATCCTTATCCAATCGAGCTGTAAAAACTAGTTCTAATCTATCACCTATCATCTTTAATCGTTCTCACCTCAACTTTCTCGCACAATAAAAAAGAGAGGCTCCATGCCTCTCTTATGAAAAACCTGATGGTTTAAAACTAAATCATTCTACTGTTTTCTAAATGGAAATTCTTGTGGAGCAAAGTAATGATTAAAATTCAAATAGTATATTCCAGGATTCTTGATTTCTTCTGCTCTAAAGTAAATATATCCCTGCGTTTTCTCGCCGTGGTTAAGTTCTATTCCTTCAAATGTCCTTACCGAATCTGATGTTGGGTTAATGGTCAGTCCACCTGGCATTCGCAAAGTAAAATCGGATGAGTATACATAGATACTTCGACCGCTATTGTTTTCTACAATCACCTTAAATTCAAATAGGTCGCCTTCTGTTCCGGCTGTTACCGTTAATTTTATGTCTGGAGTTCTTTTTTCTTCATCTTCTCCCCAAATTTTATTATATCTTTCCTCACCTAAAATATCTTTGCTTTTTTGTTGAATTTCTTCAACCAATCTATCAGCTTCTTTTATTGTTTCTGATAAAGGTTCCGTTTCACATCCCGTAAGAACGAAAAGCAAAAGGATGAACGCAATCCAAATGATTTTTTTCATATTTGCACCTCCTTAGAAAGTTAATTCTATAATATATTATAATCCAGGAAGTGCAACTTATTCATAATAAACTGAAAACGTTTTATATTAATAATGTATTAAACCTCGTATTCTTCTTCATCTTCCTTAAACAAATCAATAATATCTCCTTCTTCATTTTGACGAATATATAATTGAGTAGTTGCTAAATCCTCATGTCCCAAAAGCTGTTTAATCTTATTCGGGTCTTTTCCACGTTCCTTTAAAGAAGTAGCAATACTTGCTCTATAGCAATGGGGATATACAGGAATCCCAAGGTATTCCGAATATTTTTTACACCATTGATTAAAAGTGTTGGTTGAAACAGGTTTTACTTTGCCACCATAATTAGAGATAAATAAATCATCTAAGTCGTCTGTTCTTGTTTCTAAATACAATTTCAAATATCTATCTATTGCATCGGCAGGGGCATAAAATCTTCTTCGTTTGCCCTGCCTTCCGGCACCTTTTGCACGTTTAACAGAAGTAACATATATACCATTCTTTAAAGTTTCTTCCGTAAAGTCTGAACGCTTAAACTGCATAATTTCTGCTTTTCTTGCTCCTGTAGTAAAACTGAGAGCAACATATAAGCAATGTTTCCATGCTTTTTGCGCTTCCAACCAGTCCAATAACTTATTTACCTGCTCATCAGTCAAGAACGTTTTCTCTCTTACTTGCTCAAGTTTGGGAGCAGGTATTTTTCTAATAAGGTTGCGGTAATCCTTAAATCTTTCATCTTCATCTGAAAGAATGTCTTCGCAAAAGTTTGATAAAGACGAAACCGTGCTTCTCATTTGTCTTACACGAGAAGGAGACAATTTTTGCTTATCTATCAAGTAAGATAACCACGCCATAAAATCTCTTTTCTTCAAATCAGGGAAAAATACATTGTTGCGTTCTTCCATCACCCATAAAAAGAAAAGTTTTAGGTTGTGCAAGTATGTTTCTCTTGTAGCACCCGATTTGTCAGTTGCCGAAGCGTATTCCATAAATTCTTTTAACAACAATTTATTTTCTTCATTTACATACTGCCATTTTCTATCAGTATCATATGTATTGTATTGAAACCGCCTTTTTGCCAATGAAAATCACCACCTTCAAAAACAAAAACGGGAGTGGGGGAGAGGGGAGTTTTCATCAAACTCCTATTTGATCTACTTTACAATAAATCCCCGCACCCCAAGCACTTCTTTTATTCTTTGTTTAATCCATTCATCATCTATTACTTCTTCTTTGGTCTTTTCCATAGCATGAACTCCTTCATAGGAGAATAATGGAGACTTTTGCCCGAACTCGACCCACCAAGGTATGTAAAAAGAAACGTCTGCTCCATCAGTAACGCTTTGGTGTCTAGGCCATTCTCTTGGTTTTGCTGGAGGATGGGGATGTATTTTATCGGGGTCAAAAAATATAACAACTTGATAACCTTCGGGAACTTTTTTCACATCAGTAACGGTAATACTATTGATTAATTGAAACGTTCTTGTATAATGCGTAGGCGTATATCCTCTTTTATACCATAGTTCATCTACATTTTTGCGTAACATATCTTTTATGTGTTCGCCAATTTCTTTAACTAAAAGGGCAATATTCTGATTCAATACCTGATCTAACTGACTAAAAGATCTTATATCCATATTTATTTAACCTCTTTTATAATGTCCCCCAACACGTTTAACTTCTCAGGGTTAAAATCTTTTAATTCAGCACTTGCCTTTTTAATTAAGTTATTAATCTGCGTAGTAGAAGGCAAGCGTTTTATAATAACATCTATTGCATTAACAAAAGCTCTTACACCCTTAGCTACGGACGCTTCGACCGAATTAATTAATGCAATTCTTTGATTGACTTCGTTATCAATAAGCTCCTTAATCATATCGACATAATCTTTATCAATAGCATCATAAACTTTCTTTACAATGCCATTAGCCCATAGCCAGTCATAGCCCTCTAAATCGTTTTTGTCATCAAACTCAATGCTTGCGAATTGTGTAAGAAAACTCACATCGGTATTCAGCTTCTTAGAAACAAAATTACAATAAGCCATCCCATCTTCATTAACTTTTACGCAAGCATCGGCAATATCATTTACCATAATAGAAATTACAGTTATAGGAAGATATTTTTCTATTTTAATGTCAGGTTCTTCACCCTTGGCAACAAGTTCCTTTAATTCGGAAACCTTCATGAAACCATCTCCCTTTGTTCTTTTTTATATAGATTCCTTATGGCCCAACAACCAATAAGAATTGCTTCCGCTTCATCATCGGTTAATCCATCTAAAACGAATATATCTTTAGCCCTTGCTATAGCAGACTTCTTTTGATCTTCTCTTTTTCTATCTTTAATTCCGACAAATTTACGCCATGTCGAAGGTTCAATAATAGTAAAACCCATATCCAATTCCATTAGAATCCCCAAAATCATCCCCTGCATTTGAGCGAGAAGTCGAAACGTTTTAAAGTTGCGGTTAAAATGAACTTCTTCTAACACGACAAAATCAGGCTTGATTTTATCTATTAAATCCTTAATTGATTTATATTTGTAATATAATCTTTCATATGGATTTTCTTCTTTAATACCTGATTCCAATACGCCATATGTAATCAGTTCTCTATTTTCAAAAACAGAATATCCTGTTTTAGTTGTGCTTTGGTCTAAACATAAAATTTTAATGTTTTATCACCACCATGCAAATAGGAAATATTTCAATCTCTCTATAATTATACAAAATTCAGGCATTATTGTCAAATGGGGAAGAGAGGGGGATAAATGAAAAAATCAAGAGGATTTAGAGGGTGTGTTTGAAAATAATACCTGTAAAACCAAGGGAGACTGTTAAACCAGTCTCCCTACAATGCAATTAACGCCGGAAGGGATAGTAACTTCCTTGCTGGGAACCCCGCCAATCGTTTGAACCCATCCACCAGCCGGAACGGTAAGAGACATACCATTTACAATAAATGTCTTCCACGTTGATTCTTCGTGATAAATGCTGATTGTACGAATGTTTTCCGAGAATGCCAAAACATCGTCCTCAGCATCGTCTTGTGTATATTGTTCTGCCAATGTTTTTCCAGTTTGCTGTGCCGATAAACTAACAATTGCACCATATTCAACCCATTTTTCGCCATCCCAAATTTTTTGCTCATTTGTATTGAAAATATATAGCTTATCACCAACATATGCTTTTGTTGGTGCATCGGCTTCATCGTCTACATAAAAATGTTGTTGGTGTGGAATTCTGCCAGCGTTATAAGCTCCCATTATGCACCTACCTCCCTCATAGTTTCATTACTTCAATTACTATCTTATAAATTCCATATGTAATTCCTGCACCTAAAAACCAGGGCACAGCTTTTACAATCAAGCTTATAATATCAACTTTTGATTTATTATCCAAAGCATCAACCTTAACTTCTAAATCGCCAATTCTTGTATTTGCCTTTTTTACTTCGCAATTTATATTGGTTAAATTATCATTCATGGTTTTCAATGTTGTTTTTAATTCAGTGTAAGATTGAACTAATGTTTCTTGTGTTTTTCTAAATTCCTTATTTTGTTCTATATACTGACGTGATAGCAGGGCCAATTCTGTTACAACATTTTTCACATCGGAAAGTTCGTTTACTTTCTCTTCGATATTATTAACCTTTTCTTCCAATCTGCTAATGCGCTCACCATAATTGCTATTACTCATCTATTCGACCACCGCCTCTTGTTTTATCAGCCCTTTTGTGTTAGTATAAAATTGCCGGATGACTTACCTCGTCCGGCAACGGGCAGAGAGATCAAGGCGTATATTCTCTCTGCCCTTATTCATAACTATATTTACTTTTCGCTTTAATTTTAACTTTAACTTGACCTTTGATTACTTCTGGAGAACCAATTCTAGTCACGTCAAAACAAACAATATAATTTCCGCCATAAACATAATCTTCAGATGTAGTATCTAAAAAATACATTACTTCATTACCCTTTATTACTCCAAGACCGCTTTCGATTTCAGTCCAATTGTCATCCACAACTCTGCAATCTACGTTTTCAATGGTAAAGAGTTTATCTACATTTCTTACCTTTACCAATGCCATAGGTATATAACGTTTTTCACCTTTATAAAGCTCAATCATGCTTTTTTCATCACTTCCTTTAGCTTAAACTCTAAAGGCAATTCAGTTAATTTATATTTTAATTCTTTCTCTTTTAATCTGTAATCGAGCGGAATGGTTTCGAGAACAAAACCAAGAGACAATTCTTTTAACTTAAATTCTAAAGGTAGTTCCCTTAATTCAAGTAAATTTAAATAATCATAGATACTCTTTTCGTCAATAATAAAAGTTTCTTTTAAAAATATGTCTAGATCATCCCAGGAAAAGATATTATAATCTATGGAGCTAACGAAATTATTTTCTGTAATCGTGATAATAGGAAAATCCGCACTTAAAATTGAAACTTGCACAAACTTCATTTCATCATCGAATATTATATTTATATTGTCATTTAAAATTAAAGTCTTATCTATAGAAATACTTTGCTCAGATATAGATATGGTTAATACATCTATTGAAATTATATTGGTTTGATTATATGAATCAGAAATACTAATACTAAGCGAATCTGAGGATGTTTTATGAAGAGCTTCAATGGATGGTTGTATTTGAAATACTGATTCATAAATTTGCCCCTGCCATAATTTTATTCCAGAACTTGTATTTGGGAGTCGTGGATACATCTGCCCGTTTATTAATTTCATATCTACACTCTCCTATTCCAAATCACTAAAATATGTCACGGCAGATGCATTCGTATCCCTTGAATAAAGGTATAACTCAATCTCGCCCCCGACTGTTGGCGTAGCGGAAACAGTTAATTGCTCCCAATCCGTTCCATCGCCTGTGGCGGTTGTTTCCATTCTCTCGATATGTGCCCCGTCAATAACCATTTGCGGTTTGTCTATGCTTGCATATCCAGACCATTTTACCCAAACTTTCCGAGTAAATTCTTTTCCGCCATCAGCGAAAAAAGTAAACCTCTGCATTCCGGCACGTTCAATTTTAATAGCGGGTTCTTGAGTTTTATAGTTATCAAAATCAGGTGTAACTAGAGAATGCTCAAATGGGCCAATATCAATTATTCCTGACCCAAGACGGCGGACATAACCAAGAATATCAATGTCACCAACAGAAACTGTATTGTCGCCGTCATTACGGTCAAATTGAAGCAATGGTTTAAACGCTTCGGCAAATTTTAATAGGTCGAAAATAACAACCTTGGCGAGAGAACCGTTTTCAGTAGTATAACCACCCATACGGTAATTGTTTTGACACCAAACATAGGAGCAGGTAGAAATATCCATTTTATCACTTGTGCTGACACCATAAAACCCATTAAAACAAGCAATAGCACGACAATGGGAAAAGGTATAAGAGCCACTACCTTGAAATGCATAATATTCGCCCATAGCCATACAGTTGGTATTGGTGCCATAATAAAACCCCCAATATCCTCCCACAGATAAGCAATTAGCATTGGTACCATAATAAAACCCCAAAAACCCGCCTAAAGATAGGCAATTAGTGTTAGTACCATAATAAAATCCACAATATCCACTTAAAGATATGCAATTAATATTGGTACCATAATAAAACCCACTATGCCCATGCGCCACAACACCGATAGCTATTCTTTCTGTACCGCTACCCGCAGAAATTGTATAGTTATCGGAACTGCCATCAATATAAATCCTTCCATCGCTTGCGCCAAGAGTATTATAATCCTTTCCGTTATAATTCCACACTATTCCCTCTGTCGGCATCTCATCTTCTCCGCACCCCGTTACTCGCACAATCCCTGGCTTATCACCAATTACATATTTTGCATTTGGGTCAGGATACCATGTAATAGGATTACCGGCAACCCCACTAGTAATAAGAGTTATTTTCTCCCGGTAAGTTCCAGGGCCGATATATACAGTATCCCCTGGCGCAACCTCACCAACAGCCTTATTAATTGTAGCCCATGGCGTAACAGGGGAAGTACCATTGTTATTATCGCTACCGCGTTGGGCAGAAATATAATATAAAGCCATAACTATTCACCCCGTTACTGATAGAAGAATGTCTCCGCATAATATTTAATTATTTACAGTAATCGTAACCGTCAAAACCCAAATACTACCGCTAGCCTTAGTCCCCAAATTTTCAACTTTCCTATTAAGCATTACGCCACCAGTAGAAGCATTAAATACGCCCCATTCTTCCCAATCAAAATTAGCATCATTAGCTCCATAAGTTGCCCTAAAGTCAATAGCATTAGCACTACGAATGGGATAATCTGCGTCCACTTTCTTACGTACTTTATTTGCTCCTACTAAATCAGTTTGAGTTTTTTCAAATGCCGTAGTGCCATTTCCTACGCCAATATAAGCATTAGCATTATCAAAGAAGGTTGGACTACCATCATTAATTATTGCCTGAGCAATAAAATCACGACCCACATTAGAAAGCCCCATACCATTACCCCCTATTGCACTTTCTCAATTATTTCAGGAGATATTTTAAATCCCATTTGCTGAAGATTTCTGATAACATCTTCCGTTGGGCTTATCAAAATGTCTTCAGATTGAATCACTTCTTCCGGTTTTACTTTGCCTAATTTAATATCTTCTTCTGTTGTGCCAACCGGATACTTTTCTAATTTAGCTATAGCCTTAACACGAATCTTTGTAAATTCGCCAGCCATAAAATTCCTCCTTTTGCTCATTAAAAGTAAAAGGGGTGCAGTTGGCACCCCTTTTATATTTTGCTTTTGTTGACACGTTCAGGTTGTTCTTCTTTAATATTTTTTTCTTTTACTAGTTCTGGTTCCTTTTTCTGCTCAGGCCCATGCCAAGTGAAATTCACAGGTTTGAATAAAATTCTAATTTGATCCAAACTTAAGCCATCCTTCTGCAATTCTTCTAATGTATAATACTTAGTCAATTTATATTTTGAAACAGCCGGATGGCTATATTGTAATAGCTTGTCCATTAGCTTTCACCACCATCAAAAGAGATCGGAAACCCCTTAGCTGCTAGGCAGACAAATAAATAAGGTCGAAATATACCTCTTCATTATCAACTATATTGGGAGAAAGCTTTCCGCTAAAGGTAATATTGGTTGCCGTTCCCCCGGCGAAGGTAATTTCAAAATTGGGGTCAGGCTTGAAACGATGAGCAATAAATGATACCGGATGTTTGCCGCCAGATTCATCCAATCTATAGCCAGTCCCCGTAATGCGGCAATAACCCGGAAAATCTTTTGCTGTCAATCTTACCATCTGTATGCCGGTATCAGCAGTATAATCATAAATAGCTTTAATATACTTTCCTTTAAGAGCGGTATGTAGTGTGATTTCTTTACCATTTATTGAATATTCATCTTCTTTAGTAGTAGGATCACCCACCTTTAATTCGCTTCTACCATTATCTGCAAGCAAATAAACCTTTAACGTGTTGGTTAATGGCGTTTCCGAAATTGCTGCCTTACCAGAAGTTGCATCAACCAGCAACCGTTCTGATTTGGGAACAGTAATAGAAGATGTTGCCACTTTTTTGCCCAACATTACACCAAGGACATTAATATCAACCAAGGGCAATTCGCTAGTAAAATTCGCTTCTCTGGTATGGTGAGTAGTAATTCTAACAGGCATTCCAATACCACCACGAATGTCAAGAGATTCAGCACTGGTACTGAAACTAACCGAAGTAGCATAATCTACAGAAAATAGCAAATCTCTTGTAACAAAATCTTGGACTTCAAAATCCACAACATCTACAATCCCACAAACATTATCTGCCATATTTAAATTCCTCCTCATATGAAGTAATTATTTTATTTTCTTAATATAATGTTGAAGTTTTACTTTGTCTTTATCAAAACCAGCCAATATTTGCCGGACACCAAAATCATAACTTTCTATTAATTGCATTCGCTGGAATTGATTATTAAACTGGAAATAGGTTAATTCCCACACGTTTACAATGTTAAGATTGGGATGTTTAGCCGCTAATACTGAAACTAAATCGGCAAATTCTATGCGGTCATCGTCTGGTTCTCTGCCAAGTTGTTCTCGAATCTTTCTTTTTGCTTCTACAATTTTTCTATCTAATTCTTTGTTTCGTTTAATTTTTATATCTTTTTCAGGAAAGCAATTAGCAAGTCTGAGTAAACGCATCAATTCATTAAAATTGTTACTGTCTAATCTTAAATCTTCGCCTTCAACTGCAAAATGCGTATCTTGCCAAACAAATCTTTTACCTGTAAAAAACTCCAACCCTAAAATAAAATAAGCGTGATAATCTAAATCATACCGCAATACGTTAAGAAATTTATTTTCATATTTTGTATGCTGCGGAGACATATTATCGTTAACACAAATGCTTAAATAGGTGTTATATATTGGGAATCCTATATTGGCTATTTGAATTAATTTAGGAGAATAAACTGGTATTTTATCAACATACAAAGGAAGCCCCGCCAACAACCTTTCTCGATAAATTTGTTCCTCTAGCGCTTCCATTGCACTTCACCCAGGTTGATTGCCTGATACTCTATTAACCCGCCCAGCCACTTGCCGCCGGTATCTACAATGAAATCATCCGTGCGACCAAACCTAAATTTGCCCGCACCTATTAAATCGGTCTGTTTCCTTGATTTTTCAATTTCAGCAATTATAAAGTCAGTACGAAGACCATGCTCTGTTCTCATCCAATCAATATGAACAAATACATAAAACGTAACGCTTGCAAGCATATAGGTATCATTCCTGCCAGAAGAACGATACTGCCAATGGCTAGATATAAGGGACTTTCCTTCGTCTTGAATATCAGGCACATACCTAAAAGGCCAAATCCTATCA
>Ga0116165_1001852_pt1 | contig 15712 bp, 14 predicted proteins | sample AD_JPNMR1_MetaG_FD_89885 | JGI IMG/M metagenome (GOLD analysis project Ga0116165, IMG submission 89885) | Active sludge microbial communities of municipal wastewater-treating anaerobic digesters from Japan - AD_JPNMR1_MetaG | ecosystem: Engineered > Bioreactor > Anaerobic > Digestate | place...
ACCTGACCACTCGCGAAGGCTGACATCTAACCCGACCACTCACCGAGCACTGACATCTAACCTGACCACTTAACTATCAAATACGGCCTTTATGGACTTGTTCCCGCAATCGATAAACTCATTCACTCATTCACTTCACTCAATATTCTTTTTGAGCTATCAAATTGAAAAACGGCCATTGCTTCCTCATATGCCATTATATAAGCACCAAACAGTTCTTCCTTTTGATATATAATTTCTTGTTTATAATATTCTGCTGCAAAATATATTATCCTTTTCATTAAACTTCTTTTTGGGGAATAGGATGTTCATCCATGGTTTTAAACCCGGGTATGATATTAACTTTCAGACCGGTTTCCTCATAGGTTTCACATATGGCTGTTTGCTCTTCAGTCTTGCTTTTTTCTTAACTTTCGCATAAGCTTACTGTTTTCATAACAAATATGGCATGTTGTCTTATTAGCATTAATGACAACTTATTTGATTGTTATGATAGCATTTTGACACCATTTAAACAATAAATCAAATGCATAATCAAAATCATAATTCTTGTTTTTCTTAAGTTTTATCGCCATCTCCATTACTTCCTTGTCTTTGTTTTCTAAATGTTTTATAAGCTCTTCTTTTGTGGCGATGAAGATTCCATTATTTATATAATACATATTTTGAACAATGAAAAATACTGATTTATAAGAAAGCGGCAGCCGAGTAATATTTTTCTCCCTATCAGAATGAATATAACGATGACATAGTTCATGGAATAGGTTGCCTAAACTGAGTTTTATAAAATTCTTTTCATCCTCGACTGTATATGTAGGAACAAAATCCGCAAGCTTTCCGTATAAATCCTTTGTTGTGTGCAAAAGTTGACATACTTCAAGGGGATTCCAGTTTGCCATTTCCGATTTTCCGCAAATAAATCCACATGATTTCTCAAAATATCCAACAGATATAAGAATATCTCTATAATTATCCAAATCACGGACGGTCATCTCATCAATGATTACCATAATATCAATATCGCTATTTCCATCGGCTTCGTTTCTGAGATAGCTACCTTGTAAACCGACATAAAGAAGTCTGTTATCAAATTTTTCTTTCAGTGAAGTTAAGAGATCATTTAAATACTTCTCTAATTCAAACATTCAGGATCACCTTCCTCTTCGTTTCTGTGAGTATATGCATTTATTAAAGTCTTTTTCAAACGACAAGAATTACTCATAAAGCTAAAACATTGCTTTACTCTGTGGATATCTATATAATCTTCTAATTGAAATAACTTATTTCAAGATGGTCTTTCCTTTAAAATTCATCTAAACCTTGATTATTTCTTTACAACATTCCATTGTATATTCGTATATCATTATCTATAATGATACCAGAAATTAAGACAGACAAAACAACCAGAATTAGTTAGAATGGAACTATGGAAAAGAGAAGACATTTTACACCTGAAGAAAAAGCAAAAATAGTAATCGAGGTCTTAAGGGAAGAAAAAACGCTGAACGAGATTGCTGCAGAATATGAAATTCATCCAAATCTGCTTAGTCGCTGGAAGACAGAATTCATAAATAATGCAGGCAGAGTTTTCAGCAAGGAAATCGATGAAGTGGAGAAGGTCAAACAGTCTTATGAAAAGGAGAAGGACGAACTGCTTAAGCAAATAGGTCAGCTTTCTTATGAAGTTGCCTGGCTTAAAAAAAAATCTGGCCGACTCTAAATCCCGTGAAGACCGCATGAAGATGATTGACAGAGACGATAAGAAACTCAGCATAGCAAGGCAAGCTGAACTGTTGGGGATAAATCGCACGAGCCTTTACTACAAACCGGTTCCAGTGAAAGATGAGGAATACCTGATTAAACGCATCATCGATGAGATTTATACATCTCATCCTGAGTACGGTTACCGAAGGATGACAAATATTTTAACCCGGGATTATCACATTCACATCAATCGCAAGCGAACCAGGCGTTACATGCGGGAAATGGGGATACACGGCTTCTGTCCGGGACCTAACCTTAGCAAGCGTACACATGAAAAGTATTTGTATCCGTATTTGCTAAGAGGTTTGAATATAGATCATCCAAATCAGGTATGGTCTATAGACGTGACCTACTGTCGTATGAAACGCGGTTTTATGTATATGGTAGCCATAATAGACTGGTATTCGCGCTATATAGTTGGGTTTGAGCTATCAAACACATTGGATCGGAGTTTTGTCATAGAGGCAATTCAAAAGGCGATAAAACGGTACGGCAAGCCTGAAATAATGAACAGTGATCAAGGATCACAGTTTAGTAATGATGACTACATAAAGCTGCTAAAAAGTAACAATATTAGGATATCTATGGATGGAAAAGGAAGAGCATTGGATAACCAACGGATAGAGCGTTTTTTCCGCTCCTATAAGTGGGAAAAGCTTTATCTTGAAGATTGTGAAACAGGACATCAGCTTAGACAGATTACAAGGGAATATATAGAGTATTATAACAACTGGAGACCACACCAGTCTTTGGATTATAAAACACCGGCAGAGTATTACTTCGGGAATTATAAACAACTTCAGGAAGTCGTATAAAATCCGGGGCTCTGCCCCAGACCCCGTCCTCGCCGGAAGGCAGCCGGTCTGTAAGAACAGCCCGGGAAACAAAAGGATGTATATTTATTGGATGTCAAGGGTCAAGATGAACTCGCTTACGCTCGCCCTTGACATCCTCTAATAGAATGCATAAATGTTAAAATTTACTAATTAGAAGAAAGGAGGACCTAACTAAAAAAAACGAAAAATCTGTCTTGACAATGGGGAGCACTATATTCCGACATATGACAGCACCATTTAATGTTTTTATATGGACTCAATTATTGATGAAATGCTGGAATTATTACCCATTTTGTATATTTTTTCAATAATTGAGTTATTTATGTTGCAATAAGATGTTCAATGTTGTAATATATATATAGTACTAAGGCACTAAAAAGGGTGTATATTAATGGAGTTTAAGGTATATAAACTGGGTTATTATCTGAATGCGCGGCACAGTATGGATAATTCTCCGGAAAACGAGCATTCTCACACCTTTACAATTGTGCTTTACATCCAGGATAGGAATAATGAAGATTTACTTGATGTCAGAAAAATAAATCATGTCGCAAACAGCTATTTGGAACAATACAAGGGCGAATCGCTGAATCGGAAGCCTGCATTCAAAGATAAGATACCGACTATAGAGCATATGGGAGACTTGTTTTACGAGGACCTCAGACAGATGCTTTCCAATCATAACTATTCCTTGATTCAACTTGACATCTGTGAAAATCCGCTTAAAATTTACTCTATTTCAGATCGTCTTTGGTAAAAGAAGGGGGAGTATACACATGAAGGCTTACTTAAAGTACGCAACAATTCTGTCATTGTTGATTGTCTTGGTAATCTTTAACATCAACTCTGCGCATGTACAGGCATTCACATCGGATATTTCAATCGACGGATACTATGATGACTGGGAAGGGAAGCCTTACTCATGGGAATACGTTTGGGACAACCCCTGGCAGATTCCTAATTACTGGGACCCCGAACTGCAACAGAATATAACCAAGGAGTACCGTGATGAATACGGCAATCCTTACAATATAGAAATACGCCACAAGATGTCACTCTTGTCTGATGGAGAATACGTTTACTTATATATAAAGGTTTCATCAAATTCGGGAGCGGGTATGTACCTGGATCATTTCCTGTTTTCAGTGGACGGAGAAGACGCTGCATTCCGTATCACATATCCTAATGGTGACAGTCTGACCAAGTCAAATACTCCGGGTATCTATCCGGTTGTTGTCAGACATACGGGATCGGCATTAAGCCATTCCGTGGTGGAAGGAGCTTCCGCAGTTTATACCAGGAAACCGGACGGTTTAAATGATGAAATAGAGGTAAAGGTACCGTTCAGCGCCATGAAGATGCAGAATAACAATATAGATCTGGACAATATTCAAACAGTAGAATTCTTTGCTCCCAGTATGATGTACCGGAAAATAGCATGCTCCGGCATATCGACTTCGCCTATATTCGGTATCATGTCGTGCGCGGCGGTCACGGGCGGTGCGTTTGTCTGGAGAAAACGCAGAAACAGGAGTAAGGCAAAGTGAAATTCTTTTTAATTATTTGTGTTGTTATCTGGCTGTATCTGCTGTCCGTATTCAGGCGCAACAAGATGAACTTTTGGTACTTTATATTCGGAAGCGTTGGGTTCTTTGTTTTCATGCTGATATGGCTGGAACCGGTATTGGTCGGGCCGCTGACAAAGGGAGTGGCGGTAATAGCAGGATTCCTTGGCAGGGTTACGGGCATATTCCAATCATACTTCCAGTATGGAATATTAATTGTAAACAGCAAAGATTACAGCATATCGCTGTTAATAGATTATGAATGCTCGGGAATAATCGAGATTATGGCATTCACAGCCATGCTGTGGTTTTATTCGGTGTATAACTTTTATGAAAAGATAATCATAAATGTCTTTGGCTTTATGTGGATATTCATGTCGAATGTCCTGCGTATTTTTGTCATATGCCTTTTAATATATTATTTTGGAAATAATATTTTTTATTTTGCGCATACCATCTTTGGAAGGTTGATTTTTTATGTACTGTCGATATTCCTTTACTACCAGGTTTTCACCAGGGCACAGGTTCTACGGCAGAAGATAGGGAGTTTTCGCTATGAAGAGGATAATTAAATATCTTGGAAGTACAATTGCCTTCTGGATGGTATGGATAGTTATACCTTTAGTTGTTGAGATAATACCTGCTTTTTGTAATTTCTGCGTGCTGTGCAAAAAGAAAATAAAGCTGAAAATAACAAAAGCCAACAGGGAGCTGGAGTTCTATCCGGAAATAACACTGATACTGCCGGTTTACAATACGGGGGATACTCTTAAAGAATGCATAGAATCAATAGCAAGATCGGATTATCCCCATGAGGCGATTCATATAATACTCGTTAATAACAAGAGTACTGACAACAGCTTCGAGGTTTTCCAGGAGTGCCAGAGGGAACACCCCGACCTGATTATGAATTGGATGGATTCGGAGCAGGGAAAATCAAAGGCTCTAAATCTCGCTTTGTTCAACAGCCATGGGAAATACATTATCCATATAGACAGTGACGGTGAGCTTCATCCGAAGGCACTCAAGAATGTTGTCAAGAGATTTGAGCATGACCCGAAAACCCACTGCCTGACAGGGGTTATCCTTACAAATCCCAGGATGATAAACGAAACAAAGAATTTCTGGCTTCGTTTACTGCAAAAGGCTGAATATTTCGAGTACTGCCAGGCGTTTTTGGCGGGCCGGAATTATCAATCCGAGGTTGACAAGATATTTACAATGTCGGGGGCGTTTTCAGCATTCCGCAAATCAGCCATACTTCAGACACAGATGTATAATACCGATACCGTCGGTGAGGACACCCATGTTACTTTCCAGGTCAGGGAAAAGCTGAACCTGAAGGTGAAGCTGTGTGAGAATGCGATATATTATGTAGATCCGATTGAAAGCTTCAATAAATTATACACCCAGCGGCAGAGATGGCAGCGGGGTGAAATTGAGGTTGCCCATATATTCCTGAAGAAGGATGTTAAGGCGGTGTTTGGGTTTGCCTCAAACTTTGCAGTCCGCCTGTTAATCAGCGACCATACATTTAGGTTTCCGAGAATGATATGGTTTTTTGCCCTTATATGCCTGATTTTCATGAATTATCCGCTGAAGCTTATTATTGTTTCCACAGTGCTTATATATGCGTTGTATACATTCTCGTCATTTCTGTTCTTCTTGAATGTATTGAGCTTTTTAGGCGAGTTCAAAGAAGAACGAAAATTTTACATGAAAAAATGGTACTTTATACTGCTTATGCCTATTTATAACTTCATAACATTCTGGTTCCGGTTTGCGGGAATCATAAATTCAATAAAGGAAGACAGAAGCTGGAAGACCAGAACATTGACACAGGAACGGATGCTGGTAAAAGAAACTGTAAAAAATGATTTTCAAACCGTTATCGGGAAAATCAATAAAATAAAAAGAAAAATATCAGCGGAGTGAAGTCATGGGAAAAGAACTTGTTGTACTGCTTCCTGCCTATAATGAGGAGCAAAATGCCCGGCAGATGGTCGAATCATGGAAGCAACAGGAGGATATAGTAAACGGGTACGGACTGGCTCTTCGTATTGTGGTTGTAAATGATGGAAGTGCGGATCAAACCAAAAGCATATGTGAGCAGCTTGCGGAGGAATATGATAACTTTAAACTCATTAATCACCCAATAAATAAAGGATTGGGAGAGGCAATTAAAACCGGCATTTTTTATGCGGTCAAGGAATGTCCGGATTGCAGGTACGTATGCATAATGGATTGTGACAACACCCAGGACCCTGTGTATATCAAGGATATGCTCGAAAGAATCGGAGCAAATGGCCCGGAGACAAAGGCTGATGTTATTATTGCTTCAAGGTACAGAAAAGGCTCGCAGGTACAGGGCGTATCAAGGCTGCGGCTTCTTACCAGTGAAGGGGCCAGGTATGTATTCTCAGCAATAATCCCGGTGGAGAATGTCAGGGATTATACATGCGGCTATCGGCTTTACTCGGTGGAAATATTGCGGCGCGGGTACGGTAAATTCGGGGATGATCTTATTGAAGAATCAGGATTTACATGTATGGCCGAGCTGTTGTATAAGCTGTACATAGTCGGTGCCCGCTTTGCTGAAATACCTTTTGTGCTCAGGTATGATTTTAAGAAGGGCAGCAGCAAAATGAAGGTTGTTAAGACGGCGAAAAACAGCATAAAGCTTGCTTTCAGACTAAGAAAGACAAGAAAGAGAATACTTGTATGCGGCAGATAAAGGGAGTAGATGACAATTAATAAGGAAACAAGGAAAAAAAGAATAGTGCAGCAAATCATTATTATTGCGTCTGTTTCTCTTGTGGTATCGGCTGTTATCTTGTTTATTTATATAGAACTGAGTAATAACAGAGCCGCTTATATCCGGAATTATAAAAATGAACAGCAGATGCTGACCGAACAGGTTTCACTGCGGATGAAACTATATATGGAATCGGAAGGAATGGACATATCGGAGGCCATCGGCACGATAATTAATGAAGTTGAAACCAGTGCCAGCAGGTATTGGTTTTTTGCTGAAAATGACAATATGCTGTTTGTCAGGGATTATAATTATTCGAAATTATTTTCGTTAATAACACTGCCTGAGTTTATTGAGATCTGCGAAAGCAACGGTATTATCGCTTCATACAGCACCATAACAGTCCGGAAAAATCAATACGCTGTAGGTATATGCGCAAAGGAAATATATGTTATTGAAAAAGGGCGGATAAATCAGCATAATATCTATATAGCCATACCAATTACCGTAATCGGTGCGGTAATTCTGGTAGTCCTGTTTTATTCGGTGTTTGAAATCGGCAAGAGAAAGGAACGAATATATGAACTGGAACAGGAGGCTATTGAGAGAAACAAGGTAATCGACAGGCTGACCAACAGCTTAAAAAGGCTATACTCACAAAACGGTATTAACAGCGGCAATACCAGGGTATATAGCAGGGCGGTGTTAATGTCCCTGCTTGATAAAATACAGAAAGAAAATATTGTACCGTTAACAATTATTGTAATTGTAATGGCAACAGAAGACAGAGACCGGAATATACCATATGGGGTTATGTCGTCCGTTTCGAATTATATTAATCAAAAGCATATCGTAGCGGAAATAGAAGCGGGCATTTTTACAATACTCCTGTTCAATACAAAAGCTGACGGTATAGGTGAAATGAAGGACAAGATTGTTAACGAATGGGCGGTTCCCCTGAAAAAAGAGGGTTATTTTATACAAATGGGCGTTTCCTGCATAGAAGACTACAATGCCGATGTGAAAAAGGTTTTTGACCTTATATGTAAGGAAGTGTCAAGAGGAACAGGGCAATGATTAAGGATTTGGCAAAAAGGTTATTGAATATTCCGTTATTTAATTATCTGCTGAATTCGGTTATCGTTACGGTTATTGACGTGGCGCTGGTCTGGCTTTTGTACCGGGTTCTGCATATTCATGTCGTGGTATCGAATACAATAGGGGTTGTCACAGGGTTCATCCTGCATTACATATTGACTGTCAAATCCGTGTTTAAATCTAAATATGACATGGTAAGCTTTATTGTTTACCTTGGAACCTTTCTTTTGGGATTATTCCTGGCTGACTGGCTGATATACATAGGGGAGAACGAATTGTTCGTCAAAGCCGGCGAGAATGTCAGGTTCCTGTTAAGCAAGGGAATATCCGTGGCACTGCCGTTTTTTGTGATGTATTTTATTCGCAGGTTCATTTTCAGTTTGATTAATAAAAAGCGATAATACATGTTTTATTTGCTGATAGAGGGATATATTATGAGATTCAGAAGGTACAAATTCAAATTCTACCTTAACGCAAGTCATGCAATATATATAAATGGCGCCTTGGGAGAAAGGCATCCTCACACATGGGAAATAACTCTTCATGTTTTAAAGGAGAGGGAGGATTTTATCCAATTCAATATTGTTGAAGAAAAGGTCAAGGAATGGATGAACAGGTACCAGGACAGTTTCCTTAATAAGGTGGATCCATTCGACACGATTAATCCCACATTGGAGAACTGCTGTGATTACTTCAAGGACAAGCTTGAAGTCATACTGCGCAATGAAGGCTGGATTTTGCTGTCCATAGAAATGAGCGAAACACCGACCAGGGCTTATATTATTGATTTACACCCGTATGAGGAGAGTTTATATAGCCCGGATGATTGCGAAAGCGTGGCTGACAGTATACTTCAGCAGATTCTGGAAGGAAGGGACTTATAAAGAATGTGGCAAAAACCGGTAGAGCATGATATGGCACAACTTAATATCAAGTCCCGGAAAAAAGGTGTCCCGGTTGTAATAAAGCTTATATTTTCAATATTGCTTATGGCAGCAGGGGCTTTTATTTTGATGTTTGTTCTCAGGGAAAAGGGATATTATATCTCCGGAAATGACGCATGGGGACATTTTTTCAAATCGGACCTGATGTACCGGAGCATCTTGAGTGGAGATTATTATCCCCTGCATACCAACCTTTGGTATAACGGTTTACAGCCTTACCGTTACTGGGCTCCGCTTCCGTATTATATTCTGGCTTTTTTTGAGTGGCTGGCAAAAGGGGATATTATTGCAACATATTACTATTTTGTGGGCTTTTCTTTTTTTGCCGGCGGATGCGGATGGCTGCTGTGGGGGTTATCTACCAGGAGAATGGCGCTTTGCACATTTTTAGGTTTTATGTGGTTTTTCCTTCCCGATAATATCCGTGTGTTTTTCTGTGAAGGAAATGTCCCCCGCATAATTACCGCGATTATCATACCTTATTTGGCTTATTGCATATGGTTGTTTGTTGAGAAGGAAAAAAAAATAACTGCGGTTTTTATTACCCTGCTGATGTCGATGATGGCTCTGTCGCACCTGATGATATCTGCAATGATGGGCATCTGCACGTTTATTTTTTTGGTTTTCTATGTTATCGCAAACAAGAAGTATTTAAGGGCTTTTCAGGTAATTGTCAGCATGCTTCTTGGTTATGCGGTCATAGGTATTTGGCTGATCCCCGCTTTGATTGGGGGGCTGGTCGGTATGAACCAGGAAGCCAGCGCCAGCGTTATGGAGTCCCTGACATATGCACTTAAATCCACTTTAAATCCATTTACAAGAATAACGGGAGTTACCGATACCTATTATTACGGAATATCAATTATATCAATAGCAGTTATAGGCATAATTCTGGCCAACAGAAAAATCAAGGCCGGTTATTATACAAATCTTATAATCCTGCTTTGCACGACTCCGGCAATGGTGCCTATTTTGTCAAAGCTTCCTTTGAGCCAGCTGTTATGGATGATGCGATTTACAACAATCGCCTATTCCTTTTTTATGTGGTCGGTTATAGAATGGAAGAATATCAAAAGGTATGTTACCATACTCCTTATGGCATTGATTTTAATAGACTGTATCCCTTCATTTATGCTCAGCAGGTATTACACCCAGACAAAGGGCAGCTTCAGAGATGAACTGTTAATTGCAAAGGATATAACTAAGCAGAGGGTTGCATTAATGGATTTGAGCATGCTTGGCTCATATCCGTCCTGGGAGCTGTGCACAGGCGAGAATGCGATACAGTACACATACGGCTGGGCCTGGCAAGGAGCCACCACCGCTCCTAATATCGTCATGCTGAACACGGCCATTGAAAATGGGAAATATGAGTATCTTTTTGACAGATGCATTGAGCTAGGCAATGACACGGTTATTGTTCTTAAGGAACTGGTGGCAAAAGCCCATATGACGGAAGAGGACCTTATTGAGGCGGCTTTGGCTTCGAATTATTATCTGTACAAAGAAACTGGACAGGCCTATATATTTCATATGGATACACCCGAATCCTTTGGAGTTGTAACAAAGTATAAGGGATTTGGAATAGGTAAGTATGTCGATGAGGTTGCGTTTCCGTATCCGACTTTTATCGGCTCGTCCCATCATATTGATGACTATACCGTTGAAGAGCTGGCACAATACGAAACCATATATTTATCAGGTTTTGAATACCACGACCGCATCAAGGCGGAAAGCATTATCACCGAGCTTGCCGACAGGGGGGTCCGTGTTGTAATAGACATGGATCATATTCCGGTTGTCAGGGAAACCAAGAGGATGTATTTTCTCGGGGTTGTAGCCCAGAGCATATCATTTACAGACTCATTTCCCACGGTCACATATAAGGGAGAGAAAATGTATTTCTTAAACTTCCCGGAAGACCATTACGTATGGAATACGAAATATATTGAAGGTGCGGCAAAAGTACTGGGAACGGTTAATTATTATGACCAGGAACTTGCATTTATCGGGACCAATGAAAATGAAAACATCATTTTCCTGGGCTTGAACATGTTCTATTACAGTCTGCAGACATCGGACCAAAATGCCTTTAAAATATTAAACGACTGTTTTAACGCGGAGTTATACGAACTGCCTGAAAGAACTTTCGTACCTATTGATATAAAATACGAAAAGGACAGAATTATAATTGACACCCCGGTGGAAAATGTAAATACCACAATTGCTTACCAGGATAATTTCGTATCTGACTCAAAAATAATAAACAACTACAACTTGTTGTATGTAACTGAAAGGCATACGGAGATCAAGCTGGTTTATCCATATGAAACGCAGGGCATGATTGTCAGCGCTGCCGGGATTGGCGGAACTGTTGTATGGATGGCTGTAATCTGCGTTTTTGACAAAAAGCGCAGGATAGAGAGCGGTGAACATGAAGATGCGGAAGAATAAAAAAGGATTGTTTATCCTTGAATTATTTCTTGCAATTATAATATCGGTTGTGTGCAGCTTGATAGGGATGAGCAACTTATTACTTGAATCGAATGAGCTGTATCCTGCAGCCACGGATTTTATGGGACATATGACAAAGGTTGCTTACATATCCGAACAGCTTATGCAAGGTCATATTCCAAGCTGGTTTCCATACTGGTACAACGGTTCGACGGTAACTCAATATTATGTACCGCTGTCATATTACTTGATGGTTCCTATATATTGGGTTACGAATAATATTATGTTGACCTTTAAGATCTATTGGGCGGTTTTATTTACAATCGGAGGGCTGGGGATTTGGGCCTTCTGTTACCGTAAAATCGGCAGGGGCTGTGGCTTGATAGGAATAGTGGCTTTCTGCCTTAATCCGGTTCTCCTTAAATCAGCATACTGGTTGGGGGTTATTGCTCAAGCCCCTATATTTGCCATTATGCCGTGGCTTCTTTTATTAATGCTGTCACTAGCCCAAAAGCCCTCAAGGCCGAAATACTTCGGAACAACAGTGCTAATCACATTAATGATATTAAGCCATGCCATGCATGCATTCATGGTTTGCCTTAATATTGCTGTTGTAATTTTTATCTGTGTTGTATTAAGAAAAGTAAAATTAAGAAATTTCTTTATAGCTTGCAGCAGTATAGCCTTTTCAGGAATACTTACGGCTTTTTGGTCTGTCGTTGGGTCAACACAGCTTGAGACTCCGGGCACGCCATACCTGCTTCCGGATTCGGTTGCAGAAATCACTGCTAACATATATTGGTTTATACCCGGCGGGGATACTTATTTTTATTTTCCTATTGAAATTTCTACTTTATGTATTATTGGGTTGGCATGCCATATAATAAACACGCTGTTAAAGAAAAAAATGAAAGCCATGAGTATTATGGGCTGGCATGTATCTTTTTGACGGTAATATCGGCCATTTTTTCCTTTGGTCTGAATCTTCCCGGCTTTAAGTATTTACCGTTTGCATCCGACATGGTACCCGGACGAATTCTAACCCTGACATCAGTGTCAGGGGCAATTGTCAGCGCATATGCGATTTACATGCTGTGGAATTATCGAAAAATGAAATGGTTATTTAGGCCAGCTACATTAGGCTTGGTTATTTACCTGGGATATTTGCTAAATCCATTTACCATGGTATATCCTGCAGATGATTTAAGCATTTATATTACCAGAAAAGATATGATAGAAAATAAAGCAAGTGCATTTGATAAGGGTAGATACCAGGCACACGACTCCATACGAAGCGATGAGTTGTATTTTATGCTGTTAAATGATTATAATGTTTGTACCGGATGGAACATCGAAGGAACGCCGCATAATCGTAAGCTTTATAATGACAATCTGGCGTTACCTCTGAGTAAAAATGACTACATTCTTAAGGAAATAGCTTTCTGGAATATACGTTATATACATATTCCCGATACATTCCAAAGCCTAATTGAGCGTATAGAAAATGAACTGGGGTTTAAATTATCTGAGGGAGAATGGCGCAAGATATATATCAGTGATTACCCCTCTTCATATTACCTGACAGACTCCCGCAATGCCCTGGTAATAAGTGACGAGTTGCAGGGATTTTCAATTCATTTCCCGTATTTTATCCAGGGTTGGAGCAGCAACCTTATGGATTATACAGAAGAAGAGCTGTTAAGGTACAAGCTGATATATATAATTGAGCCAAACATAAAAACCCTAAGCGAGAAGAATGAGTTTGAAACCATGGTATCGAACCTTGTAAACAAAGGGGTCGTCGTGATGATTGAACCTAAGCAGAATTACATATTCGACTTGTTTGGGGTTACAACCAATGAGGAGGTGTACGGGGATACTGTGAATCTCAGCCCCGCCCTTGATGATCCGTATGGTTTGCCATATACGTATATCGAAAACAACAATTATTTAACCAGGATTCGTGCGCTTTATTTCCTCGATGAGGTTTATGCAAGTATCCGGGTTCCTAACAGTAATGTTGAGATGGACATTATCGGGGCAAAAAATATTGGTAACGGCAAAGTCATTTTTATAGGAGGACATCTTAGCCAGTATTTGGACGCCGTATATGCACGGAATCTCGGGTTGGCGTCTTATTCGGACATGATTAAAGAAAACAGCGACAGGGTGGAGGAAATGTATAAAAGCATCTTCACCTATTACGGCATAAATATGGATTACATGCCGGAAATATTCGACTCTGTGACCGAACACCACTGGGACTATAACGGAGGCTCGTTCACTTATGAAAGCGACATGCAGCAGGATGTAATAGTATCGGTTACATATACCCCGCGTTGGACGGCTACTGTGGACGGCAAGGAGATCCCGGTAGGGCAAATGGAGCATCTTATAACCCTGACATTGCCTGCAGGACGGCATACGGTTGAGCTTAAATATGGCATAACAGTTTACGGTTTGGTTGGATACATCATTTCAGCTGTCGGCGTAGTGCTGTTCCTGGTATTAATGCTGGCCTGGAACGGTATTGTAAGGCTGTATGACAGAATGTCGTTTGCCCTGGGCGATTACCTTCAGATATATGATGCCCCGGCAGATAAATACAATGAGGGCATGTTCAAGGAATTTGTCAGTGAAATGTCGGCCGCGGTAAGCGAAATTATGGATGAAATACTGCCGGATGAGGAAGCGGAAGAAACAGCCCGGGAAGAAGCGGATGAAGTCAAAACAGAAGAAGAAAAGACGGATGAAAGCAATTTTGAAGTGTACAAAACGGAAGACGATATTTCCATAAAGCATAGAACGGTGGAGACGGATGACATAAAGATTGATATAATAGTGATTGACTAGGGATCCCGCCTTGATATTCATGTCCCGGATATGTGATAATGTAATAACATTTGATATGGATGAGATATTTAAACACTAACGAGGAGATGTTCTTGTGAAGAAAATCATGCTGGTTTTCGGGACACGCCCCGAAGCCATAAAAATGTGTCCGTTGGTTAATGAACTGAAGCGAAGGCCTGATGCCAAGGTAATTGTATGCGTGACCGGGCAGCACAGGCAGATGCTTGACCAGGTTTTAAATGCATTCGGAGTGGTGCCGGATTACGATCTTTCAATCATGAAGGAAAATCAGACCCTTTTTGACCTGACCACTAAGATTTTGCTGCAGATAAAACAGGTCCTTGAGGAAGTTAAACCGGACGTAGTGCTTGTGCATGGTGATACAACCACAACCTTTGTAACCGCTTTGGCGTGCTACTACATGCAGATCCCGATCGGCCATGTTGAAGCAGGCCTTCGGACATACCAGATATTTTCTCCATATCCTGAGGAATTCAACCGGCAGGCGGTAGGCATACTTGCCGACTACCATTTTGCCCCGACGAATACATCAAGGGAGAATTTGATAAGGGAAGGAAAGTCGCCGGATAGGATATTTGTTACCGGCAATACGGCAATTGACGCATTAAGAACCACGGTAAGAGAGGATTATGCCAACGAGTATTTGGATTGGGCTGCGGACAGCAGGCTGATCCTGCTTACGGCCCACCGCAGGGAAAACCTAGGCAAACCCCTGCACCAGATGTTCAGGGCAATCAGAAGAATTACGGAAGACATGAAGGATATCAAGGTTATTTACCCGATCCATATGAATCCAGCCGTAAGGAAGGCGGCAAGGCAGGTCCTTGACAACTGCGACAGGATCAGGCTGATAGAGCCCTTGGATGTTCTTGATTTCCATAATTTTATGGCAAGGTCGTACCTTATCCTTACAGACAGCGGAGGCATCCAGGAGGAGGCGCCAAGCCTGGGCAAACCCGTTCTTGTTATGAGAAATACGACGGAGCGGCCTGAAGGCATAGAAGCAGGCACCCTCAAGCTTGTTGGAACGGATGAGGAACCGATTTACCGGGCAATTTATAATCTGTTGACCGACAAGGAAGAATATAATAAGATGGCAAAGGCCAGCAATCCGTATGGCGACGGTCATGCCAGTGAACGAATAGCCGATATATTGCTGGACCCTAATATAAAGATAAGGTAAGAATAGATAGGAGTCATAAACGTGAACCAGTTTTCCAGGAGTGAGTTATTGCTTGGAGCGGAAGCCATGAAGAAGCTTGGCGAAGCAAGGGTGGCTATTTTTGGCATCGGCGGAGTGGGCGGCTTTGTGGTTGAAGCGTTGGTCCGCTGCGGCATAAAGAAATTTGATTTGATAGATGACGACAAGGTATGCCTGACCAACCTCAACAGGCAAATTATAGCCACCAGAAAAACCTTGGG
>Ga0116165_1001854_pt1 | contig 15703 bp, 12 predicted proteins | sample AD_JPNMR1_MetaG_FD_89885 | JGI IMG/M metagenome (GOLD analysis project Ga0116165, IMG submission 89885) | Active sludge microbial communities of municipal wastewater-treating anaerobic digesters from Japan - AD_JPNMR1_MetaG | ecosystem: Engineered > Bioreactor > Anaerobic > Digestate | place...
AAACAGGAAAAGATTGGATTGTAGCAAAAAGCAGTGGTTGGGAACCACAAATGGGGGCTAACATCAACTGGGGAGCATCTGATGATACAATATTTTTTAATGATGTAAATAGTTCTACCTGGCAGCCTTTTGCCTGGAAGCTTAATCCTTTTTCAGGAAAGAAAGAACGTATGGAAGGAACCGTCTATCATGCATCACCCGATGGGCGCTGGCTGATCTCAGCAAATATGACAACTATGCGTAGGACCCAACCGGGATATGGAGTATGTATTCCTTTAGAGAAAATGCGACGCAACATTGGTTCGGCTGAGGATGATGGTTTTACTTTAACTGATACAGAGACTGGAAAATCACGATTATTTGCATCAATTGCCGATTTGATAAAAAAAGCAAATCCACCAGTTTTAATTGAAGATCCTGAAAAACAGGAGATATATGGTTTTCATAGTAAATTCAATCCTCAAAGTAATCGTCTTATGCTCAGTTTACGTTGGTTTCCTGCTACAGAAGAACCTCGCTGGAATATGTTTGCTATTGATCATTCGGCAGTTCACTTTGCCTGGATTACAGTAGAAATTACGGGAGAAAAGAAACATTGTGCTATCGGACCTGAACAATGGAAAAAAGGTGGTCATCATGCTACATGGTTTCCTGATGGCAAGCAAATATCAATGAATTTGAATATTGATGGTGATGGATTGCGTTTTGTTAAAGTAAATGCGGATGGGAGCGGTTTGCAAAAAATTCTTGATGAAACACCCGGATCAGGACATCCAACTATTCACCCTGATGGAAGACACCTCCTTACCGATACGTATACCTTTGAGAAAACTGCATTTGGAGACGGAACAATTCCTTTACGCTGGATTAATCTTAGCAATGGAAAAGAAGAGGTAATTGTGCGGATCAATACTAACCAACCATGTAAGGATGGGGTAATGCGTGTAGATCCACATCCTGCATGGGATCGCACGTGGCGGTACATTACATTCAACGCTTTTGTCGGTGGAACTCGGCGTGTTTTTATAGCGGATATGAAAGAACTCCTTATTAAAAAAACTTGAGTTAAACAAATTAATATATTTACTTTTATGTTATTTTTTATAAATAATCCTTCTCTTTCTTAATTTAGTAAAATTAGAAAAATTTTGACGAAAGGATGATGGAAGGTTGATTTCTCAATGTTTGGAAAGAGAAGTACTAATAATAAAATAAAATATAGTGTAGGTGCTTTTATTTCGTCACCATGTTATAGGTTGTAGAAATCTGAATTTTAAAAAGATATTCGGATTGCCTCTTCAATGGAAAATTTATTTTCATAAAGAGCCTTACCGATTATCACAGCCTCGAGGTTATCTGGAGTATTTTTAAATAATTTTTTTATATCCTGCAGAGATGATATTCCGCCAGATGATATAAATTTCAGATATGGGAATTGTTTTGATAAGTTTTTAATTGCATTAATATTCGGTCCACATAGCATGCCATCGGTGAGAATATCTGTATAAATAATTCTTTTTATTCCGGCATCTGCGATTTTCGCAATTAATTCATATGTGTTGATACCTGTGTTTTTTGTCCATCCATGTATTGCCACTTTCTCATTTTTTGCATCTATTCCTGCAACAATTTTTTCTGTTCCATATTTTTTTACAAAATCTGCGGTTTTTTCAGGTGTTTCACATATACTTGTTCCGAGTATCACCCTTGAAACACCAATTTTTAATAGTTTTTCTACATCCTGTTCTGTTCTTATTCCCCCTCCGACTTCAATTTTTGCATTAATGGAATTTGCAATTTTTTCAATTATTTTTAGATTTACAGGAAATCCTTGCTTCGCGCCATCTAGATCAACAATGTGTATGAAATCTATCCCTGATATATCCCATTTTTTTGCAATCGCAAGAGGATCTTGGTTATATATTTTTTCTTTCTGATAATCTCCCTGGAGGAGCCTTACGCAACATCCATTTTTTATATCTATTGCTGGAATAATTTTGTGTTTAGTTTGTTGTGTCATTTTTTGTTTTAATTTTTTTCGCTAATTCTACAAAATTTTTTAATATCTGTAATCCTGCTTGTTGACTTTTTTCTGGATGAAATTGAGTGGCAAAAATATTTTCATAGTAAATTACAGATGGGAAGCTCTCCCCATATTCTGTGACTCCTGCTACAATCCTTTCATCCTGGGGTTTTACGAAAAAAGAATGGACAAAATAGAAATAAGAAGGATTTTTGATACCATGGAAATATGGAGAATCTTTTTTAAAATTAACGCAGTTCCAGCCTATTTGTGGAACTTTCAGGGATGTCGTTTTAAATTTAACGACTTTTCCATTGAAAATTGACAACCCTTTTTGTCCTGGAGCTTCATCACTTTCATCCATTAGTAGTTGCATTCCAAGACATATACCGAAGAAAAGTTTACCTTTTTGAATTGAGGTTTTTATAGGTTCCTCAAGTTTATAATTTCTTATATTTGATATTCCCTTGCCAAAATTACCAACACCTGGTAAGACAATTGCCGAAGCATTTTTTATATCTTCTGGTTTTGAAGTTATTGTTATCTCTGCACCAACTGCGCGAAAAGCTTTTTCCACGCTGAATAGATTTCCCATTCCATAATCAATTAAGTATATCATAGATATTTTTTCTAATTTTTTATTTTTTTATTTTCTGTATGAAATATATTTCATAGTGGATGCCATTTACAAATTAGAACATTGATTTTCACTATATTTTTTAAAGGCTGTTATGGCTGAAGAGATGAAAATTTTTATTTTTTCTTTATCTTTTTTTCCTTTTGATATTTCAAGCCCGCTACTGGCATCAACTCCATCAGGAGAAACAAATTGTATAGCATTTGAAATATTTTGGTGATTTAAACCGCCCGCTAATATAAGAGGCAAGTTAAACTCTTCCTTTATTTTTTTTGCTTCTTGCCAGTCTGATAAACGGCCTGTTCCACCTATTGCTCTCGGGTCAAAAGAATCATAATGCAAAGCTTCTATTCCGTTGAGATTATGCGGTTTTTGAGAATGCGCATTAAATGAAATCCACAATTTTATATCTGGGAAATTTTCTTTTATTAAAGAAATATATGAAAAATTGATAGATTCGTGTGAATGTATTTGCAAAGTATTTGCACCTGCTAATATGTAATCTTTTATAAGAGAAATATCAGGAGAAACTAAAACGGCAACGAATCGTGCGGTTCTAAAATTATTTTTGCATTCATTTATGATTTTAGTAAGGCTTTCAGGAGAAATAAACCTTGGGCTTTTAGAATACCCTACAAAACCAATAGCATTAGCCCCATTTTCAAGGCAAAAAATAGAATCTTCTATATTTGTGATGCCACATATTTTTATTAATGGGTACATTCTTTTTATGGAAATTTGTTTTTTATGTTGTAAAATTTATTGAATGAACGATATTACATCTTAGTTCAAAAAAAACAAGTATCACTTGATATGATTATAGAAAAATTTGCATCTATATTACTTTCCTTGATATCTTTTGTACTGGCATTATATGCTATTCTCCAAAAAAAACGGGTTAACTCCTTGAAAACAGCATATAATGAGCAAATACATAAAAATAAGGAAATAGAAAATTTTTTAACGGTCTTATCCAAGAGTATCGGGACCTCTGATGATATCGAATCAGCTCTGAATGATACCGCAAGGTATGTTGCCAACCTTATTGGAGTAAAATCATTGTGTATATTTACACTTCAGGAAGATGGTTATCTTAAAGCAACAGGTATTTCGGGAGCATTTCCACCATTGCAGAAATCAACAGGATATGTCTTAACAAAACCTAAATATATTCTTGAGTCATTGAGAAGAGAAAAAATAAAGATTGGTGAGGGGATTATTGGAGAAATTGCTTCAACTAAGAAGCCTCTTTTCATCCCTGATGCCGCAAATGATGATAGAATCAAAAAACTTGGAACAATAATAAAAATTGATGGAATAGTAGCTGCCCCAATGATAAAAGAAGGTAAAGTTACTGGTGTAATCTGTGGGATAAACAATAGGAGAGATGGTGTTAAAATATCTCCTGAACAGTTTGCAACATTAAAATTTATTGCTTCTCAAGTTATCCTCGCTCAGGATATCATAAATGTTTACTCGAATATGAGCAAACAGCAGAGAATAAAACAGGAAATAGAATTTGCAAAACAACTTCAAAATTCCCTTCTTCCCAATGAATTTCCTTCAAATGATGTTTTTTATCTTCATGGATTTACGAAATCTGCAAAGGAAGTTAGTGGCGATTTTTATGATTTCGTAAATGTTGGCGATAAAACCTTAATTGTAGTAGGCGATGCATGTGGAAAAGGAATTCCAGCATGTATGCTTATGGCAATGACTAGAAGTTTTATTCGGGCAGAAACAGAGAGGTTTATATCGTTAAATAACCTTTTAGTGGAATTAAACAAAAATCTATATAGAGATACCTCTGATGAGAGATTTGTTACACTCGCTTGTTGTCTGATTGATAAAACAAATAAGACAGTTGAACTTGCGAGAGCCGGTCATACTGAATTTTTTATTCACGTACCTAATCATAAATTACGGAAGATTTGCCCAGAGGGTAGTGCTTTAGGATTGTTGCCTCCAGAATTGGCCGGCGACTTTGATACAATACAATTCTACATACAAAACGATATGAATATACTTATCTTTACGGATGGTATAACTGAGGCTCTCGATAGTACAGATCAGGAGTATGGTTATTCGAGACTTGAAAAACTATTTATCCAATCTTGTGAAGCATCCTTTAGTCCAGGACATATAGTAGAAAGCATAATAAGTTCAGTTGATGCTTTTACCGGTAATACTCCTCAAAGTGATGATCAAACTCTTGTTTGTATAAAATTTAAATGAGCTTTGAAATTCTTCTTTAAAATATAGAAAAAAAGATGGTTAAGTAATAAAAACTTTTTAAAATGCTCATTACAAGTCTGCAAAATGAAAAGATAAAGAGACTCGTTCGATTGAGAGAAAAGAAAGGACGTGATAAAGAAAAATGCACATTAATCGAAGGTTTTAGACTTCTCTCACGAGCTCTCGAATGTAATGTGCCAATTCTGGAACTGTATTTTTGTCGAAAGTTTTTCCTCGGAGAAAATGAGGATAAACTTATTTCGATGGCACAACTCAGAGGTGCAAAAATTTTTGAGACAAATTCAAATGTTTTTAGAAAGTTTGCATATCGAGATAGGCCAGAAGGACTCGCTGCAATTATTCCAATAAAACAACATAGCTTAAAATCATTCATTCCACATGAAAATGCTACTTATCTTGTCCTGCAATCACTTGAAAAGCCTGGTAATTTAGGTTCAATACTTAGAACAGCAGATGGAGCCGGAGTGGATGGCGTAATTATCTGTGAAAAACGAACTGATATTTACAATCCTAATGTATTGACAGCTAGTACCGGGGCTATTTTTACTGTTCCTATAGCAGAAGATTTAAGTGAAAATATTTGCAAATGGTTAAGGAAAAACAAAATAAAAATAGTTATAACATCCCCTCATGCTAAAAAAAAATATACGGACGAAAATATGACTGGAAGTATCGCAATAGTTATTGGCTCAGAACAATGTGGACTTGATAAATTTTGGTTTAAACATGCCGATTCTGAAGTTTATATACCGATGCTCGGAATGGCAGATTCTCTTAATGCAGCCATTTCTGCTTCCATTCTTTTATATGAAATCGCGAGACAGAAAGAATGGCGAAAAGCAAAAAAATAAAATTTTTCTCATTTTTAATAAATTCTTTTAATATAAAAAACTGAAAAGGTGGAAAAATGCAAAAAGAACTAAGAATATTATTGCTGCTTGCAACTTTATCTTTACTGCCTGAATTATTTTCAGAAAAACTTACTGATATGCAAAAAGCATCATATCAGAATGATTTTAGATATCATGATATATTAGAAAATCCCCAAAAATTTTCCGATAAAAAATTTACATTGAAGGTATGTTTTACAGAAACGCAAAAAAATAATATAAAATCTATTAAAGATCTATTACCAGAAGGATATGAACTCTTTAAATTTGAGGGATTTGCAGAAGAACTTCCAGTTGTTTTCTCAAATAAAGATGGATATATAAAAGGACTTATTGACAATTTACAGAAGAACACATTAGTTATTTTATACTGTGATTTATCTTACAAATTTAACAAAGACAAAGAAAAGAAAAACACAACTCCAGACAAAAAGTATTATATAAAAATAGAAGATATTGATATTGAACCTAATGTTGTATTGAGTGAAAAATTACAAATTGATGAAAAGGACTTTAAATTTATTACACCCATTCGTCTGGATATTCAATATGTAAATATGGATGGTCAAAAAATTAAACTGTATCTACATTTCTCTGATATTGGGCAACAGTTACATCAAAATATTCAAAAATTTACACAAAAAAATAGCGCTGAATATTTCTGTCTTATTCCAAAAGAAAAAATATTTCTACCAATTATTTGCTCAAGAAATGATGAAAAAATAGTTTCTACCCTTGAAACGCTTAATCCAGGAGAAATAATAGCAGTTTATGCTATTGTTCGTAAAGCTGAAAATCCAGCGACGAAAAATGATAATGCAATTTATTATCTTGATCTAGTAAAAGTGACAAAAGAAAATGAATAATTTTTCTACAATTTTATTTAGAAAAAGATTCTTCTTACTTGGGACTTTGCTTCTTTCATTAGCTTCCATAGTTTTAGCAGAAAATGATTATTATTCAGATATTTCAGGTATGTGGTATCCGGAAAAAGAAAGTGACTTGACTCAAGAAATAAAATCTATTTTTGATATTCATAAAAAAGAAAAGGAAAGGGAAAAAATTAGAGCGTTAATACTGCCACATGCTGCTTATAATTATTCCGGAAAAACAGCAGTAATGGCCATACAGGAAATAATCAAAGGTAGTTATAACTCCATTATTATTATTGGTCCTGCTCATAGGATTTCTATTCCAAATCTTATCAGCGTGCCTCTCATCGATTCATATTGGACACCACTTGGTAAAGTCTTTGTAGATAAAGAAAAGGGCGAGTTATTGATAAAAAGTTCAGAAATTTTCAAGAATATTCCATTAGCCTTAAAAAAAGAACATAGTGTTCAAATCCAAATTCCTCTTCTTCAATATTCAGGTCTATTAAATGAAAATAAAGGTAAAATTCTTTTCCTTATTACTGGAAATCTGGATGCAGAGAAAATTTTAGAAGCTGCAGAAAAAATAAAAAAGATTTTTGATGAAAATACATTACTAATAGTTAGTTCTGACTTCACGCATTATGGAGAAAGATTCGGCTATTTACCATTCAAAAATGATATTTCACAAAATATACGTAAGCTCGATATGACAGCATTTTCATTTATTCAGAAAGGAGATTTTTATGGTTTTCAAAAATTCCTGTTGGATACTTCTTGTACAATATGTGGAGCTGTCCCATTAAGTATTCTTACTGCATTATTAGATAAGAATGATGAACTTAAGCTTGTTGATTATTCAGATTCATCAATTTTCACGGGTGACAATATGGATAGAGTAAGTTATATTTCAGCAATATTACTTAAAAAAAAAGAACAAGAGAAGGAGATCAAAATGTATACAAGAGATGAACAAAAAATCCTACTAAAAATTGCTCGCGAAACAATCAGGTATTATCTGGAAACGGATAGAATTCCAGATGAAAGAAGGTTTAAAGAGGAATTGACAGAAAAACTACTTGAAAAAAGGGCTGCCTTTGTAACTCTTACTATAAAAGGACGCTTAAGAGGTTGTGTTGGAGAAATTTTTCCATCCAACCCACTTTATATATCCGTAATGAAGGGGGCGTTGAATGCGGCATTTTATGATTCTCGTTTTATGCCGCTTTTTTCGAAAAATGAATTTGAAAAAATTCATATAGAAATATCCATTTTAAGTTTACCGCAGGAAATAGAATCTTATAAAGAGATAGTTTTAGGACGAGATGGTATTATTTTGCAAAAAAGAAATCACCAGGCACTTTTTCTTCCCCAGGTAGCCGTAGAACAAAATTGGAATTTAGAAGAAACTTTATCTCATCTTGCTTTAAAGGCTGGATTGGGGGCTGATGAGTGGAGATCTGGTTGTAGTTTTAAAGTTTTTCAAGCGGAAGTTTTTGGGGAGGATGAATAATTTTGCTATATAATAAAATCTTTGCGATTTTCGCAGTTGGTTTTTTCTCAATTTGTGCTCAGACGGTTATTTTTCGTGAATTTTTAACAGCTTTTGATTCAGGGAAAATAGCAGTTTCCTTTTTCTTTTTTTCCTGGTTATTCTGGGTAATTTTTTCCGCCTTTCTAGTTGGTAAAAAACCAGGGCTCAGATACTTTATGGGAAAACACCTTCCCTTTATCTTTTTACTTTATATTCCTGCCTTCTTTTTACAATTTATTATAATAATCTTTTACAGAGAAATATTCGGATTAAAAGTGTTTGAAATACCATCTTTTCTAAATTTATTATTTCACTCTATTATTTTAAACTTCCCCATAAGTATACTTACGGGTTTTTTCTTTCAACTTTCTTCTGATTTCATTTTTAATTATTATAAGGATGCTGTTCCTATTGTTCACCGGGTAGAGGCATTTGGCGCTTTTATTGCTGGTATTTCTTCAATTATATTTTTTCTTTTCGGTGGAAGAAATGTAAGTTTTGCGATTTTCGCAACTATAATTTTTCTTTTTTTTCTTTCATTTTCTTTTGAAAGGAAAAAAGCCATTTTTCTTTCTATTTTATCTCTTATTTTATTTTTTCTTACATTTTTTTTTAAGGTAGATCTGATAATTTCAGAGAAAATTTCGGAGAAAAGATGGAAGAGTATAATTCCAGAAGGAATTTATCTTGGTTCATTTTCAACTCATCAAGCTGAATATATATATGGGAAATATTTTGATCAACTTATCTTCCTGAGAAATCATGGAATTTATGAAACTTTCCCGTCTGAAGACGAGCAAATTCTTCCTTTGACAGTCGCATTTTCACAGAGGAAAAATTATGATAATGTAGCTATAATTGGTTCTAAATTACCGTTTGCGATTTCTTTTACTGAACTTTCTAATGTAAAAAAAATCCATTATTTTCCGGAAGATATCCAATATGCAGAAAAAATCCTCTTAAAATTTTCTCAGAATTTTAATCAGGACTTGAAAGAAAAATTTCATCTATCTTATTCCGATTTTTTGGATTTTGTCAAATCTAATAAAGATAAAATAAATTTGTTCTTTATAGATTTGAATGGTTTCGAACACCCCTCTATTGAAAGATTGTGTTCCCTTGAATTTATAAAGGCAATTAAAAGAGCGTTAAGAGATGATTCCATCGTAATCTTTGCATTTGATTCTGCGGAAAATTACCTCTCTGATGAATTTGCTTTAAGTGGTTCAATATTATGGAATAGCGTTAGAAAAAATTTTGATAATGTAATGCTTTTAGTTGGAGAAAAGACTTTTGTAATAGGATCTAATTCCCAGTTAGCAAAATCTCGAGAAGAGATGCTTTTAAATCTTAAAGATGCCCAAATTAGAGAGAAAAAACTCAGAATTGCCCCTTCCTTGATAAATGTTATAGCTGATAGTGATAGAATAAAAATAGTAAGAGAAAAGTTTGAAAATATTGGAAAAAAAATAAAAACCGAAAATAGAATAAATGATAACTCATTAGGATTTCGTCCAATTTTCCTTTATCTTCATTTACACTCAATAAATATTAATAATCTTTTAAAGATTTTGTATATCAGGGAATGGATATTCATAACTCCTCTTCTTTTATTTTTTGTAGTGTCTTTATTTTTTATTGAAAAACATAAAATTGAGAAGGAAGAATTCAGATTTTATATGATTTTTGAGGTTTTTATCTCGGGTTTTATAGGTTTAAGTTCTGTCTTAATTCTCATTAATATTTTTCAACTTTATAAAGGAACGATTTTTCTCTATTTTGGCTTATTAACTTCTCTATTTATGCTTGGTATAAGTTTAGGAAATTATCTTGCTTCAAGAGAGTTTATTAAACTATTTGGTTCAAAGAAAATACTTCTTTTATCACTATCTTTTAGCAATATTGTTTTTATTATTATTTTTTTTCTAACCAGGGGGATGTCTTTTTCTATTTTTCTTTTAGGATTCTTCTTTGGATTTTCAGGGTTATTGAATGGTCTTCTCTTTAATAGTGTATGGCAAATAGCATTTTATGGGTCCTCTTCAATATACCCTTTTATTATTGCAGATAATGCTGGAGCATCTATTTCTACACTACTTGTCGGACTTTTGATGCTTTCTTTAGCTGGTATATCAAATACTCTTCTTTTCCTTATTCTTGTTTCAACTATTTCGATTGCGATTTTCGCAATTTCGCAGTCTTCACAGACATACCGTTTTCTTGGTCCTTTTTTTATTAATTGGCGTATTTTATTTTATTATATTTTGCTTTCAACTACTCTTTCCTGCGTTTTTATTTTCAATATTTTTCAAATGAAAGAAGAGAAAAGTGCTGAGGATGATAAAAGTACGATAGCACTATCTGTCTTGAGTGAACTTGCACCGGGTTATTATTTTGAAAAAGAATTTCTTGAGGGAGGAAAATTCTTTTATTCTGTCAGAGATAGGAGAGGGGAGCTTGTTGGTGTGATTTTCAAATCCACTGATTTTATTGAGCCTATAGATGGTTTTGCAGGGCCTTTTGAAATTGCGATATTCGCAGATGGGAATAGGCGTTTAGTATCATTCAAAGTATTGGAACATTCTGATACACCTGCATATGTAAAAAAAGCTTTATCCGCTTATGAAAAGTTGAAGGGTGTGAAAATAGATGATTCATCTCTTGTCAATAATATTGATTCTATTACTGGAGCTACTTTTTCTTCAGAGGCTATAAAAAAGACAATATTTTTTGCAGGAGAAAATTTTTATAAACAAAAACATAATATTATCGTTAAAAATCGATTATACAATCTAACGCCTTCTTCATTAAGTCATATTTCTTATGTTATTTTCTTCTTTATTTTTGCTTTTATTGTAAGTCTAAAAGGGAATAAGTTATACAGACTCATTATTCTCAGTTTTTCTATATTGATTAGTTATTTTATTTTAAAACTACAGTTTTCTTCAGAGAGTATTCTGAAAATTATTTTTTATCCATGGCATATTCCTATTTTTATAATGCTAATTGTATTAATGATTTTCATATTTGGGAATTTTTATTGTGGCTACATTTGTCCATTCGGGGCATTACAGGAGCTTTTTCACTACATAAAAAATAAGATTTTAAGGAGAAATTATGATTACATCAAATCTAAATACAGTTATTTGAGTGTAATAAAATATTTAGTTCTTGTATATATAGTTTTAGGATATATTTTTATGAAGAGTCAAATTTTGAAAATTATTAATTATGATCCTCTGGGAAATTTTATGCTCAGTCCTTTTTCAATGCCAGTAATATTCTTTATGTGTATAAGTCTTTTTTTTCCACGGTGTTGGTGTCGTATTTTTTGTCCAGCAGGTGCTTTCCTATCGCTACTATCTTTTCTTTCTCTATTGAGGAAAAAATTGCCTTTCAAAATTTATAAAAATTGTCCCTTTGATATAAGCAGTCCCAAACAATTGGATTGTTTAAACTGTGATTTATGCAGAGCTGCATTCAGGGGTGATTTGAATGCTCATACAGTAAAAGATAAAAAAAGTTGAGGAAATCATATAATGAAAAGATTATTTCTTTTCTTACTGCTTTTGTTTATTTTTATGAGTGGTATCTTAGTAATAGTTAGAGCAAATTGGTTTTCTTTTGATAAGAAATATAAAGTGCATAAAGAAGAGGATTTATCTGAAATACTTCCTCCTGGTGAAATAAGAAAAGCTGATTTGAAAAAAATAAAAAAAATGATAAATAATAATTTACTATCTGGAAAAGAAGCATTACATTATGAGAAGATAGAGGATGAGAAGGATAATAAATGAAACTGGATAATGAAATTCATAAGATTGAAAATATTCATGTTGATATTCCATATCAATGGATATTAAGACGTCTTGGTTATGAAAAAGGCGATTCACCTGATTCTTCTACTCTATCAATTATAAAGAATAATGTTGCTATGGCGGTTGCTGATAGTAATTGTTCAGGGGCTTTCAGAATCTTTAAGATAAATTCAATAAAAAAATCTGAGATAATATTTGAGACAAATGTAAAAATAAAGAGTTATTCTATTTCAAAATATTTATCCGATTGTCATTACGCTGCTATGATTTTTGCAACTGCAGGATCAAAAATAAGTTCTGACATAGAGTCTGATATTGTAGGAGAAAAGATGACAGAAGCATTGATCATAGATGCGGCTGGTTCAGAGATTGCAGATGCTGCTATAGATGAGGTACAATGTATTCTTAGTTCTTCTATAAAGAAAAGTGGTCTAAAGATGAAAGATGCACGTTTTAGTCCCGGTTATGGGGATTTTTTGCTTAGTAATCAAAAGTTATTTTATAAATTACTTAATATGTCTGAACATAAAATTAAATTAACCAAAACATTTCAGTTCATCCCCGAAAAAACAGTGACTGCAATCTGCGGACTTAGATGACGGAATCACATTTTTTAAAGAAATACAATTGGATTTGGTATCTTACTGATGACAGGAATAAGCAATTTATATCCGAATTATCAAATGAATCTTATGTTTCCTTGGAACTTATAAAAAAAAATCCTGTTAGATCTGTCTGGAAATATAAACAGACATATATAAAATTTAATCATCCCGGTAGTATCATTGATGAAATACGTTTTTTAATCAAACCGAAAGCAAAGTCTGAGTTTAAATCACTTGAAGAGTTAGTAAGAAGGGGTATAAGGGCCGTAATTCCTATTGCATGGGCGAGATATAAATCAAAATCTTTATTGTTAACAAAAGAACTTGAAGGATTTGAAAATTCACGTGATTATTGGTTTAAAAAGGCCTGTAATGATCCTGATAAGAAAAGTAAATTCCTTCTATCCTTAGCTATGTTTGTAAATGAATTATCAAAAAAAAACCTTGTTCATAAAGATTTCCATCCTGGTAATATACTGTTTAATTCGAATTCCTCTGATTTTGCACTTGTTGATGCATATAAATTATCATTCTCTGCAAAAATCAATAGAAACTCTTTATTTGAATTGTTGCGAATAATTGCAGCGTTCAAAGGAGAAATAACTGATAAAGAAGCGGTAGAATTTTTATTAAATACTGGTTTGCTCAATTCGTATCAGGAAGCTGTTCTTCTGTGGACAAAGATTTTACTGGCAGATTTGCCTGAATTGAAGGAAAAATGGCAACAAGTAAAATCTTCAATTTTTAGAGATGGGAAATACTGCTCATCTCATATGGGGGGGAGACTTCTTATAAAAAAAAATTTACTGAAGGAATCTCTTGCTACCCCTGATGAACTGATGAGTTCGAAATGTTTCTTTATTGATAAAAAGGCCTATTCGGAGGCTATACAAGATTGGGAAGATTCATTTTTACTTGATATTTTTCGCATGCCTTCTGATGGACTTGTAGGCGTTTTTTTTCCTGAAAATAAAATTGATAAGGTAAGTTTATTTTATAGAAAAGAAAAAGAAAAATTTAATTTACCGATAGAAGATATTGTAAAAAGAGCATCAATTTTTCGTATTCCAAAAAGGCTTGTTCATAAATTGATTTCTACATAATTTTTTTTATGCAAAACGATATTATTTTAAAAGGTGCTAGGCAACATAATTTAAAGGGATTCGATCTCAGAATACCAAGGAATAAATTAATTGTAATAACAGGTCTTAGTGGTTCAGGAAAATCTTCACTTGCTTTCGATACAATTTATGCTGAAGGACAACGCAGATATGTTGAGAGTTTATCAGCGTATGCAAGACAATTTCTGGATCAGATGCAGAAACCAGATATAGAGCATATTGAAGGCTTATCGCCAGCAATAGCAATTGAACAAAGGTCTGCTGCTTCCAATCCACGTTCAACTGTAGCTACAACAACTGAAATTTATGACTATTTACGTTTACTATATGCACATATTGGAAAACCACATTGCCCTAAATGTAAAAAAGAATTAAAAGGTCAAAGTCCAGAGGCTATTTGTGATAAATTACTTGCAAATAAAAACAATTTAAAACTTATAATTCTTGCTCCAATTATTTCAGGAAAGAAAGGAGAACAAAAAGAGGTAATAGATAGAGCCAGAAGAGATGGATTTACAAGATTAAGAATTGATGGCCAGATTTATTCATTAGATGATGAATTGCCAGAACTTCTCAAGAACAAAAGACATAGTATTGAACTTGTAATAGATAGATTGGTAACTGGCAAAATAGATAAATCCCGTCTAAATGACTCCATTGAGTTAGGTTTGCGTTGTGGTGAAGGAAATATTATTATATTGCTTCAAAAATCATCTGATTCAAATGAGTGGATAGAGGAAAAAATAAGTGAAAAACTTACCTGTCTATCTTGTGGAATAAGTGTAGGTCAAATATTGCCGCGAAATTTTTCTTTTAACAGCCCTTATGGGGCATGTAATGTTTGTAATGGACTTGGTACAAAACTTGTTTTTGATCCTGAACTTATTATTCCTAATCCTGATATTTCAATCAGAAAAGGAGCTATTCCCGCCTGGCGTAGAGGTCCTCGTCGATTAATGATTTATTATAATCATATTCTAAAATGTATTGCCGAGCATTATAACTTTCCTCAAATGATGGATGTTCCATTCAAAGAGATTCCTGAAAATATCAGGAGTGTTTTGCTGTATGGAAGTGGAGAGGAAGTTATAAGTTTTGACTATTGGCGTTCAGGAGCCATTCATAAATTATCAAAGCCATTTGAGGGAATATTAAGAAATCTTGAAAGGAGGATGTCAGAGACAGAGAGCGATGATGTAAGAGAACGTCTTAGAAAATATATGAGAAGAATTGAATGTCCATCTTGTAAAGGCGCAAGGCTTAATCCAGAGAGTCTTGCTGTTACTATTGACTCATTGTCAATAAATAAGTTTAATGCGCTGACTGTAAAAGATGCAATATCATTTTTATCAAACTTACAATTGACAGAAGAGGAAAAAAAGATATCAAAAGAAATCATAAAAGAAATTTTAAATCGTCTTAAATTCCTCGATGATGTCGGCCTTTCTTATTTAACACTTGAAAGAGAAAGTTCTACTCTTTCCGGAGGTGAAGCACAAAGAATCAGACTTGCCACGCAAATAGGAAGTGGACTTACAGGCGTAATTTATATTCTAGATGAACCAAGTATAGGGCTACATCAAAGAGATAATGTACGTCTGATTGAGACGTTAACAAAATTGCGCGATATAGGCAATACAGTGATAGTAGTTGAACATGACCTTGAGACAATAGAAAATTCAGATTATGTAATAGATCTTGGACCTGGTGCCGGGATTCATGGAGGATATCTTGTTGCTCAAGGGCCCCCATCTCAAATAAAGAAAAATCCAAAATTTTTAAACGGAAGCTATTTAATTTGAAAAAGAATCTATTCCTATCCCGGTAAAAAGGCAAAAAGGGAATGGTAATTATCTTATAGTAAGAGGTGCAAGGCATAATAATTTAAAAAATATTGATGTAAAAATTCCTTTAGGTACGTTCACTTGCATTACGGGTGTCTCTGGT
>Ga0116165_1001889_pt1 | contig 15491 bp, 8 predicted proteins | sample AD_JPNMR1_MetaG_FD_89885 | JGI IMG/M metagenome (GOLD analysis project Ga0116165, IMG submission 89885) | Active sludge microbial communities of municipal wastewater-treating anaerobic digesters from Japan - AD_JPNMR1_MetaG | ecosystem: Engineered > Bioreactor > Anaerobic > Digestate | place...
CAGTCATATTCCGGAAGCGGCTTCCCCTCGGCTTGGCCGCCCTGGTTACTTGTGGGCAGCGGCCCACGCGCTGCCCGGGGAGGGGACCGAAGCGGGGCGGATCTGGGTGCAAGAACGCATGGAGCAGATCTTGAAAGGAGGCGTGGGATACGTGATCGGCGGCCTGAAGCAAACGTTCACCAAGCGGAGGTTGAAAGGGAGCGCGCGCCAGGCGTTGGAGAAGGCGATTACCTATTTGGAAAGACACAAGAAATGGATGCGGTACGATGAATATTTGGCGGCGGGGATGCCGGTGGCGACGGGGGGGGTGGAATCGGCGTGCGGCGCGGTGGTGAAGAAGCGGATGGAAGGGGAAAGCAAGCGGTGGAGCGTGGAAGGAGCGGAAGCGATCTTGCGGTTGCGTTCCCTGGAGAAGAGCGAGGAATATCTGGCCTATTGGCGATTTCACACCATGCAAGAGCGGAAGCGTGTGTATGAAAATAAGCGTAACGATGCGCCGCTTATACCGTGAGCTCAGGCCGCCTGAAAAACGGAAAAAAGTTACACACCGCCCAGAGGGAGAGGGAATTAATCCTTTTGTCATCTTTTTCCCAGGGCTTACACCTGGGCTCATGCCGAGCCGTTGGCGTTCAAAAGCAGCACTGCAAACCGGTAAATAGTTACAATGATTTTTGTTTCAACACACTCAGTATGAAAATATCCGGCTGGAGGATGAACGAGACGGATAAGGGATGAATTTAGCGGAGACGGGGTGGATGCATTGCTGAAAAAAGGGGGCACGCGGCCACGTGCCCCCGTGACTATTCAGCCCCGGTTGTGTAACCCATCATGGATTGGCCGGCGGTTCGCCCAACGTCTTGAGCCAGGCCGCCACTTCTTTTGCCAGATCTACCGGCAACGCAAAGGAGACCATCGCGCCCATCGGCGTTTCACGGATTTTTAGTTCCACGGCCTTCGCGGCGGAAGGCTCCATCAACCACTCCACCAATACTTCTTCGCTGAACTGAGCGGAATTTTCCAAGGGGCCGCCGATTCCCCCATCCGGCGCGCCCTGGCCTTTGAGAGTATGGCAGGCCAGGCAGGTTTTTTCGGCGAGCACAGTTTCCACGCGTTCCCACCTGGGTCCCAGTTGCGAGGGCGGTTGGACGGGAAACAAGGTTTTGAGCGCCTCCATCACGAAGTCTACTTGCTCTTCGGTGAGGCGCAGCCCGGCCATATCCCCCGACGGCTCTTCACGGATCCCCAGGCGTTTGGTGTTCCCGGCGGACGAATCGAGCAGAAAAGCGCGCAGGGTATCTTCCTTGCGGCTGGCCACCGACTCCAAACCTTCACCCGGATCGGGATACCCCACGCCGCCGATCGTGTGGCAGGAGAGGCAACCCAGGGATTCGATCCGCGCCCGGGCATCCAGGGCGGCGAGGTCCAAGGGCTGGCTGGCCATCAGGCAAGATGCCGGCATGAGGATTCCCAGCAAGGGAATCACACCGGCGATGAAAGTCACGGGATATTCGAACATTTTGAGATACGGCTGGAACTTAAGGTACACCAATACGCAAAAGGCCGCGCCGCCGGCCATGAGGACAAACCAGGCCAGGTCATCCGCGAGATCCCGGTCCACGCCCGGGGGAATGGGCACGTAATGCGGGGTGGGATGCAGATACACCACGTACCAGGACAAGGCGTACGCGATGGCTCCGAGAAAAATGCCTTTGGCCTTGTCTTGCAAGGACAAGGCTCCTAAGGCCAGGCCGCTGCCGGCGATCAGCCCCAGGCTGCCCAATGCCCAAAGGGTGGAGGCATCACCCGACATGAGGCGCGCCCAGATCAGGGTTTCCGTGGCGCGGAATTGGACTTGGGCGATCCACATAGCCCCCAAGGTCATGGGACCAATCAAAGGGATCAGAAGTAATCCCACTTGACGGCCGCGGGGATTTCCTCTGAATAGCGCCCACAAGACGAGTAAGCCGCAAACCGAAAAAAGAATAGCCCCAGCAAGGGCTATTCCAAAGAATAAGTTGTTCATGCAAACCGCCTCCGAAAGAATAGTCCAGTGACTTATTGTTTATTCAGGAAGCTCAGGTTCTTTCACGACGGGGTGTTCACCCGTGAGTGATTTCAAAAACGCCACCAGCTGTTGGATTTCCTGATCGGTCGTCTTCTGCGCTTTTAAGGCCCGGAACAAGGGATGCAGATTGGGATTATCTTTGCCACCGTTTGCCATGAACTTTACGGCTTCTTCCAAAGATTCCACGCTTCCGTCATGGAAATAGGGGCCGGTTTTTTCCACCCCGCGCAAGGAGGGAACCCGGAACGCGCTCTTGTCCGAAGGCAGTTTGGTGATTTCCATGCGCCCGATGTCCGGATTCGGTTTATCCGTGCCGACACCGGAATTATAAAAGCCCCAATTAGAGAACACCGGGGGGGTGTGGCAGGTGGAGCACAGTTTCTGATTGAAAAGCTCCCAGCCCTTTTGGGCGTCTTCGCTGATCGCATTCGCGTCGCCGGCTTGGAATTTGTCGAAGGGTGAATTGCCTTCCAATAAAGTCCGTTCGAACGCGGCGATGGCCTTGGTGATGTTGTCTTTGGTGGGGGCTTCGCCGAACACCTCCATGAAGCGTTTCTTGTATTCGGGGACGTCAGCCAGTAACTTGGTGACGACATTCATATCCTGACCCATTTCGATGGGATTTTCCACCGGGCCGCCTGCCTGGTCTTCCAGCGATACAGCCCTTCCATCCCAGAACAAGGCCGTGGCGTATTGCGAATTGATTACCGGATTGGCGTTGCGGTTGCCCTTTTGGCCTTTGTGACCTGTTGAAACCGCATGCGGTTCGGCATAACCGTGTTCCGGCAAGTGGCACGTGGCACAAGAGATGTCCTTATCCTTGCTGAGCCGTTTGTCGAAGAATAGCATCTTGCCCAATTCCACCTTCTCCACGGTCATTGGATTGTCCGCGGGAATTGGCACCGGGGGCAATCCCAAGGGGGGCTTGATTTCCATTGGTGTTCCTGTTTGAGCTGCCGCGGGAGCGAAAGGGGGAAGGGACATCAAAATCATTCCGGCCACCGCGATCAACAGAACTGAGAGTACCCACATATTCCTCATCTGTTTTACCTCCCGTATTTCGTGTGATTATAGAAGTGGTATTTTATCTTCACTCGCTCGTGATTTTGAGGGAGATTTCGTATTTCGGAATGATTTTCATTTCAATTTTTTTGAGGTGACACAGACGTTCTTTCCCAAAGCCAACTTCTCCGGTCAATGAGGGGTGGCAAATGAGGGGTGGCAGGTGATCCGATGGGGCAAGTGCCGACAAATCGAACCACGGTAGTTATAATTTAAGGATAGTTTCAAAAATCTCATGATTCAGCTGGTGAAAATCTTGGTGATTATGCGTGTTCATTGGTTCGTCCTTTTTCTTATCCTATTGAGTCTGCCTCTCTATGGCGGTGAAGCGCCAACGGTGGCATCTCCCGGCCGGGGCATGTTGCCCATGCTGAGGAATGGTTCACCCGCTGCCTACGTTTTATTCAGTCCATTAAAACAAACCAACGGCTTGGCCATGATCAATCCTGAGGGGAGTGGGTATACCCTTAAGACCGCTCAAGGATTCCAAGGGGTTATGCCGGCTGAGGATTCCCGAGATCAATGTCTCTATTTCCAAACGGCGAGTGATCAGATCGTGTTGGCCACAGGGACCTTTTATGTGACGATCCAGTACCTGGACCGGGGGAAGGGAGCCGTGCGGATCGATTACAATGGGGTAGATAAGGAAGGTAAGCCGCAAAGCCGTAGCGAACGCTTTTTTTTAGGGGACAGTGGATACTGGCTGCAACACACCTTTACCCTCACTGATGCGGCATTGAACCACGCGTTTCCCGCCGAGACCGATTTTCGCATTTACTGTCCTGGCGTGCCGATCCGCTCGGTGTCGATTACCCGCTTTCCCACTCCCAATGCCGATCAGGCCATCAGTCCGGCTTTTCGCCAGTCTGGAGTAAACCTTCCCGCCGGGTATTCGGTGGGAGTGATCGTGGAAGACCGCCCCGTGGATTCGATGTGGGAGAGCGATTCCATTCTAGAAGGCAAGGCCAAGCTCTACCACACGTGGGGAGCGCCATTCGTTGTGACAACGGTAGACTTATCAGAACTCGAAACCCCACAAGGGAAAGTGGATTTTTCGCGATACGCCGCTCGGGCGAAAAAATTGGCGCAATGGAATTTGGGATGGGTTCCCCGATTTAAGATCGGTGATCTTCAAGCACTTCCTCCCAAGGCAGCGGCTGGCCTGCAACGGGCCGTGGGCACAGAAAAATCCCGTGAAGGGCCGATGGCCTCGATCTGGGATCCACAACTGCCCCAAGTCTACGGCCGCTTGTTCTCGGAAATGCGTCTGGCCATCAACGTACCGCCGATACCCCGGGTGATTTTATCGTTCGCGGGAGACTGGGGGCCGCTGTACTGGTCCGCGGAAGACTCCGAGCAAGCCGGCTGGCCCGATTTTTGGGCCGGTGACGCGCGGGCGGTAGCCGATTTTCAGGCAGCCATGCGCAGGCGGTATGGCAGTCCTACTGCCTTGCGGGCCGCATGGCATACCAACATCAACGGGTGGCAGGACGCCGTTCCGGTCTTGTCTTCCGATCTCACTCCGTCCCGTAAACTCGATACTCTTACGTGGTACCGGAACACTCTGGCGGCGGTTGTGAGACAAATCGTGGAACAGGCACGGATCCAGTTTCCCCAAGCGGAAATCCTCATCGAAACCGGCGGTGATTTTCTATATGGCGCCACCGATGCCCGTTTATTGGCGGCCATCGCCGCCGAGACGAAATCGGCACTGCTCATGATTACGGAGGAGACCCTTCCGGCCACGTCGGTATATTGGCTGTGGTTAGCCGGCGCTGCCAACCGGATGGGCGTGAAATGCGGATTGCGTTATACAGGCCGGGGTAGCGGCGAGGCGGTCTTGGGATGCCTGTTTTCGCTGGCCAGCGAAGGCGGAACCCAATTCTATTTTCCGGAAGAATTGCTGGCTGGGCAAAACGCTTGGCAAAATTACACCAACGCGATCGGCCGCCTGACCGTTTCGCGGCCCCAACCCCGGGTGGGCGTTGTCTTCCCGCGGACCTCGCTTTCAGTGGAATCACCGCAAACTTTTGCGCGGCTGGTCAGCGAATACCGGGAATATTTCGGGTTTGATGTGATCGACGAAGAAGATTTACCCTCGATCACCGCGGCCGGCTATCCGTTGCTCTTCGTCCCTTGGGGAACCCTTTGGACCGACCGGGCCATCACGGCGTTCGAAAACCTCGTGCGCGGCGGCGCGGCATTAATCGTACATGCTGAACAACCGTGGACGGCATTGAGCGGTGACGCGGCATTCAATGAACGCCTGTTTGCCGCGCGCTTGATCCAAACAGGGGGCAGTCTGCGCTATGAGCCGTTGCGGGATACATCCCCTCTCACGAACGTAACGGGTGCTCCGGCACATCACAGCGGTGTCTTGACTCTTGGAATGCCCGGGGATGAGGCATTTCTTTCAGGACAATGGGGCTTGCCCCAAGACGAAGCCGCCGCCAGACAATATGGATTGCCCTTCTCCTCGTTCCGGTGGCTAGGTGAGCGTGGCCGCGTTTCATTCATCATTCAGCCTGGCCAGGATTATCGGCTGGATATCGAAGGCTTTCTACCCCGAGGCAAACGCGCTCAAGTGTTGATCAACCGGCAGCCATTTGGCACGATCGAGGGGGACGGCCACTTCGTATGGAGTCAGGTTTTGCGGGGCGCATGGCGGCCGCGGCAAAGGGAAATGGAAATCACCCTCCGGGGCCAGGAATGGAGCACGGGAGAAATCCTGGGAGCCACGCAAACGCACCGGGTTACCATGGCGGTCAGCCGGATCGGCCTGGTTCCGATGAAAGAATCTGCAGCCATGAATACGGCAGGAGCTCCGGCGACTCCCCCGGTCCCCTCCATTGACCGGCCGTTGCTGCGCGGCACCCTGTTGCGTGAAATAGGGCGCGGATTTACTTTGCTGGCGCCGGGGGATCAGATTAACGATTACGTGTTCCGCGAAATCCTCAACGCGGTTGTGGCGAATCCCGCCCTGCTCGATCCTCGTTACCGGTTTACGATACCTCTCGACGGCGCGCCCAATCGAGTTTATTTGAAGCCGTTGTTAGGCAGCACGGTCTATGTCAACTTGAGCAGCGAACCGGTTACTGTGGGAGGGGCTCGCGCCGGTTCCCGCGGCCTGACCATCCCGCCGCAAACCTTAATGTATTCCCGGTGACAGTGCCCTCCCGGGATGGTTTAGAGCAGGCTGGATTCATGGAAGCAATATCCGCGATTTACCTTAGTCGGATCGAATCATACTTTGTGAATACCCTAATCATGAAAATGGAGCGATAATTTGCCAGGTGATTCGAATAAACCCATATGGGCCCCATTGGCGGAATTGATCGAATCGCATGAGCGGTTTTTGATCTCGACCCACATCCGGCCGGACGGCGACGCGATCGGTTCCGCCCTGGCCATGAAGAGGCTTCTGGAACACCGGGGAAAAGATGCCGTTTGCGTGATGGATGAAGATCCCGGCCGCATGTATACCTCCTTTTTCGCGCCCGGAGAAATTCAAATCCTGGATTCCCAGACCCTGGCTTATCCCGGCCGCGAGGTGATGGTAATGGTGGACGCGGGAGAATGGTACCGGTTGGGCCGGGTCGGGGATTTCATGCGCCAACAACCCGGGCCGAAGATATGTATCGATCACCATATTCCCCAGAACGAATTCAACGGGCTCAAAATAGTCGATATCCACGCGCCTTCCACCACTGTCTTGATCTACCGGTTCCTGCAATATTTGAATATGGAACTGACCCTCGATCTGGCTGAACCGGTCTACCTGGGCATCATTGTGGATACGCAGAATTTTCACCTGCCCAATACTACCGAGGAAACGCATACCATCGCCGCGGCCTGTTTGCGGACCGGAGTTCAACCGGACAAAGTGCATAAACCGGTATACGGGACGTTGCGGATCTCCCGCGTCCGACTCCTGTCGCAAGCCTTCGGCAACCTGGAATTGCATTGTCAAGGCCGGGTGGGAATAATGTACACCACCCGGGCCATGTTCGAGGCGTTCGGCGCGGATGAAGCGGATGATGATGGATTCGTTGATTTGGTGAAATCGGTGGAGGGGGTGCGGGTCGGGGTCTATCTGCGTGAAGAGCGGGACAAGGCTGTCAAGATCAGCTGGCGGACCGTAGGGAACAACAGCGTGGCAGATTCCGCCCACCGGTTTGGAGGTGGCGGACATAAGCAAGCCGCCGGAGCGACGGTACCAGGGGATATAGAGAGTGTCAAGATAATGGTCTTGACGGATTTGGAAGAGCGGATCGCCCGCGGAGAGATTACTTGATACGAATGATACTAAGTGGATTCACGAATATCAATTCCACTAATTTCATGAGGAGAATGAAAGACCGGTCAACTGCATACCGCAGGCCGATGGAGAATCATGCACGGTTCTTGCCTGCCCGGCTGGTTGTCTGCTTGGGCTTCGGACTGGCCTTGTTTTTCTCATTCCTGGTTTCGTTGGGGTGGAGCGCTGAATCCCGAGGGATGGTTTTTCTGATCCAAAGTAAACGGGGAGGGATTACCGGCTTGTCGTTGAATGCCAACTTGGAATCCTCCCCGCCGGTCGTAGTGCGTCCAAATCCGGAAAACGTGGCGTATACTGTCGTCGATCTCGAAACGGTTCCTCAGGGAGGTTATCAATTAACCGCCAACGGCCGGGTGTTGCCCTTGGGAGCAGCCAAGATGCCTTACACCGCCTGGGGGACGATCCGCGACGCACGGGGGTTGGCAATGGCTCCCGATATCCCGGGTGGGTGGATTGCGGCGGAAAATTATATTAAAAAAATCGGACGTCCGCCGCAGTTGGTTTTTCCGGCGTTTTATCAGGGAGGCCCCATCGCCGACCTGGAATATGACGAGCGCGGCCAGCAGTTGGTTGTAGTGCATGAAAACGGCGTGATTTCTCTCTGTGGCCGCCGGGAATATGCGATGTTTAATCCCATTCCTATCGAAGATGGCCGGGCGATCGATATCGAGGCCGCCCCTCTTGGATACTATGTGCTGACAGAAAAGGGGAAGGTTTTCGAGGTGAATCAGAATCAGGCGGTGCTTGTGCACGATGATCCCGATCTGGGAGAGGGACTGGTCTGTGACCTGGAAGTTCCTCCCGATGGGATAGGATTTTACTTGCTGGATGTGTTCGGGGTCATTCACGCGTTTTCGGGCGCCCCGCCGGTGCTTACCAGCGAACCGCTAGCCTCCCCGGAGGCTGTGGATTTGGAAATCGTTCCGGGTGACTCTATTCCGCGATGGGATCCTCCCGGATTGCATACCCAGGTGGCGTTCCGGCCGGACATGATCATGCTTGATCCCGAAGGACCGCATAAAGCCATTTCCCTTGATATTCAATACGCGGAGCAACTCACGGGTTTTTACGCGCAGCTCCAGTATGATGCCGATATCATAACACTTGAGCCCAATCTGGGATCCTGGTGGGAGCGGTCCATGCGCGGCGCGCCGATCGATATTTCGATGGATCCCCACGATGGATTTTTTTCCCTGCGGGGTGGGGGCTCTTTTTCCCCGTACGAGGGAGTGAATGGGGGGGGAGAATTGGTGAAGCTAATGGCTTCGCCGGTGAAAGGGGTCACCTCCGCTGTAACCGTTTTAAAATTAACCGAGTTTTATTTCCGCGACGCCTCGCTGGAAAGCGTGGACCGGGCGGCTCGCATCGTGAATGCGTGTACGGTGGTCATCACACCGATCCAGCCCCGTTTGGAACTGGCCTGGCATACCGGTGAGCAAGAGCATCTCACTGAAGAATGGACGGTAAAGCCGGGCGAGGTCATCCGGGCGGATATTGTAGTGGAAAACGGAAGCCGTATTCGTACTTTTGAGTTTGGTTTTCAATTTCCAAATGATTTTTTGAGATTCTTGGGCATGACTCCAGGCGAAGTCTGGCGGGATGACGTCCCCGTAGTCCCCCGGTTCGATCTGCCCTCCCGGGCCAACCAGCAAGGGAGGCTGGAAGGGCAACGGATAGAAGCCGAAGAAGCGGGCGCGTGCCTGGACCGGGCGGATGCGTTGGTTAGTCTCTTCTTCGCGGTGACTTCGTATGGGCAGGGAGAAATCCGCCTGACAAATCCCCGTGGCATGGATGATGATGGTCAGGAATTAGGCATTGCTACTGACAATTTAGTTTTGCCCGTGGTGTGCCGGTGATCCATAAAGTGGCCCGGTATTGGACAGGCTTCCTATTGCATGGAACTGCCTACCGGCTTTGACGTTTCATGACAGTATTTTACTTGACAGTTTTCGGTTTCGCTCCTATTATATGAATATAAAATCATTTATTGAATGATTATTCAGGACCGCTCTATGCCATCTCTCCCGAATCCGCCGTCCATTTCGCGAAAGCGGAAAGTCCGGGAGCAAACCCGGGAAGAAATCCTCCAGGCGGCCGGACGGATTTTTCGAGCGAAGGGATTTCATTCCGCTACCGCGGAGGAGATAGCGCGAGAGGCTGGCGTGGCGGTGGGGACGATTTACAACATAATCGGCAGCAAGGAGCAACTTTATTTCCAAGTCATCCTGGGAATCGCGCGGGATTTATTGAAACGGTTGGATGAGGATGTCCTGACGCAGGAATCCGCCGAGGAAGCCATCGAAAGGCTGATTCATCTTCGGATTGCGGAGTATGAACGGTATCAGTTGTTTTTTCATTTGTTTTACAACCGTTTTCCGGCCCAATCGCGGGATTTCAACCAGTTACCCCAGGAGGTGTTCGATTCGTATTACAACTATCTCACACGGCTGGGTGAATTCTTTCAAAGAGCCATTTTCCCGGAAGGCAGCCCGGAGTACTACCCGTTTTATTTGGCCTTGAGTCTCGAAGGATTCATTCATGCCTTCATGGGATTGGAAGCGTATACGGAGCAAACCCGGCCCCTGGCCCGGATCAGCCGGTTCATAAAACGGATGTGGATCGAATCGATGCAGTTGAAAGAAGGAATGGATAAGAAATCGCCCGTTATCTCGAAGGATGCGGGTTCGAGGCAGATTCACATCACCCGGTATGATTTGGCGCGGTTGACGGATTTGATCCTGGTATACCGGTCCTTCAGCCAAGGGTATTCAGATCAACATCTGAAAAATTTGGCGAAAGAATTGAACCGGGCCAAGGTCGTGCCATCGCGCGCCATCCCGCCGGATGTCATCACGATGAATTCCCGGGTCCGTCTGCTGGATTTGGATACCGGCGAACGACTTATTGTTTCCGTCGTTTTTCCCGCGGACGCAACCCGGCCGGATCAGATTTCCGTACTGGATCCGCTGGGGACGGCCATGCTGGGGTATCGTGTAGGTGACAATTTCACCGTAAACCGGGAGTGGGAGGAAAAACGGTATCGAGTGGATGAGATGTTATATCAACCTGAAGCAGCCGGTGATTTTCATCTATAAGTCATATCGATAGAACTCCGTATGTAGCATAGAGCAGAACCATCCGCGGACCGGATACGAAGAGGCCCCATCGAGGAACGTGTTTCGGTGGAGGTTTTTTTATTTTTTCTCCGTGGAAGGTCACTGGGAGGATTTATTCCTCTTGCGTATGCGAGAATAAAACCGGAAGGAGAATTGGGTCATGAAGAACAAAACCAAGACCAAGGCCGGGATGGAACGAACCACCAACCGGATTGTGCTTAGCGAAATGGACTTTCAGCGGATCAAGGAAGACATCCAGAATTTCCGTTTTCAAGGGGACGCCCGCTTGTTCGGATATGTCAACAACCTGGAGAAGGAATTGCACCATGCGAGGGTGGTTCCCCCGGAAGAGATCGAGGCCGATGTAGTGACCATGAATTCCACCGTGCGCGTGATGGACGTGAAAACCAAGGAAAGTACGGTATATACCCTTGTGTATCCCCATGACGCTAATATCGATGAGAACAAAATCTCGGTATTGTCCCCGATCGGCTGTGCCTTGATCGGGTGCCGGGTAGGTGAGGTCGTGGATGTGAAGGTCCCCTCCGGCGTCCGGCAATACCGGATCGAGGAACTTCTGTACCAGCCGGAAGCGGCGGGCGAACTGCATCGGTAAAGACGGACTTTTCCCTAATGCCTGCCCTCGAAACGAAGGTGAATAGAAGAGGTGACAATGAAAAAATGGGGCACGCGGCCGCGTGCCCCCGCTTGTGTAATCCGCCGACTTGATCCCCTTATTCCGTGTAGGGATGTTTCCAAGGCGGGCGGTATTCGCGTTTCATGAGTTGGGCGGCGTCGGGATCGAGTATCCGCTGTTGCTCCCGGTCCCATTTCACGTTCACACCGGATTCGTACGCGATCATGGCGAGCTGCACGGTGACCGTGGATTGATAGCCTTCCTCGGCCGGGCAGTCGGGTTGTTGCCGGGTCCTCACGCATTCCAGAAAATTGGCCATGTGGTTTTTTCCCATGTTCGTGTCGCTCTTGCGCGCGGTCCGGTCTTGTTTGGGATCGCGAGGGATGGTGATCCATTGTTGATCCGTCACAAACACAGTTTCCTTCTCGCCGAAAAAGAGGATTCCATTGTTGATTTCGGGATTGTACTCGGCGGATCCCCAGATCCGGTGGCGCCAGACCACAGGGCAAGAGTCAAACTCGAAATGGGCGGTCAGGGTATCGGGGGTGGTGATTTTGCCTTTCAGCTGATAGAGTCCCCCGGCGGCGGTCACAAAATGGGGGGTCGTTTCCCGCAAGATATAACGGCAGGCGTCGATCCAATGGATTCCCCAATCGACGAGGTGGCCGTGGCCGGTGGTTTTTTCAAGACGCCAATTGAAATGGCCGGCCTGGGGGCTGTAGGGGATTTTGGGCGCGGGGCCGCACCACAAGTCCCAATCCAACGAAGCGGGAGGTTCCTGCGGTGTGGGATCGGCAGTTCCGGCGGTGTAATGAATCTGGGCGTCGGCCTGCACGATTTTCCCGGCTTTTCCTGATTGGATATAATCCCGGACTTCACGGATGGCCTGGCTTTGACGGCGTTGAAAACCGATCTGGATGATCCGGTCCGATTGTTGGGCGGCCGCAAGCATAGCCTGGCCTTCACGGATATCGTAAGCCAGGGGTTTTTCGCAATAGATATCGAGTCCTTTTTCAAGGCTGGCGAGGAATTGGAGCGCGTGCCATTGGGGCGGGGAGGCGATGATGACCGCTTCCAGGCCGGGAGTTGCCAAGAGATCCTGATAGTGCTTGAAGCCTTGGGGCGCCTGGCCGCCTTGGAGTTTAGCGGTTTCCTTGATGGCTGAATCTAAATGGGCGCTGTCGACATCGCAAAGTGCGATGAATTCCACACCGCCCACTTGGAGGGCGGCCTTGAGATCAACCATCCCATACCAGCCGCAGCCGATCAATCCCATGCGGAGGGGACGGTTCTCCGGAGCGGCGAAAGATAGACGGCCGACAGTCAGGGCGGCGGTGGTTCTCAGGAATGCGCGGCGAGTTGGCCGGGGCATGGGCGTATCCTTTCATGGTGTTCGAATGGGTCTTCTGGTAACAATTCAGCTTTAGTCTAATAGATTCTTTACGTTCAAGGCCAGGGCGAGGGAAATATAATGCGCTCAACTGAATGGGCCGGTTGGTGTCCATCTGCGGTATGACCAGCAACCTGTCAATTGACCTTATTACATGCCGCGGAGCGGGTTATTTTCGATTTTTTGTACTATATATTAAACAAAGAATCCAAAGAATCACCGGAATTCGATATGGATCGATCATGCCGGCCGGGCAAGATCAGGAAAAAACCATTTGAGGTTTGGCGTTAATGCGCGCACAGGATTATAAGCAAGAATCTAAATTGGCTCGATTCAATTGGTTGATCTTCTGTTTATTGGTCATGCCAGGGGGAATGGCCGCGGCGCAAACTGGCAAGGTGCTGATCACGGAACTCCAGGCCGGAGGCAACACGGTCCTTGCGGATGAAGACAAGGACTACCCGGATTGGATCGAAATATGCAATACGGGATCAACGGCGGTCCCGCTGCAGGGATGGTATCTGACAGACGATCCGCTAGCCTTGAACAAATGGGCATTTCCCGATGTGACTCTCCCCGGGGGAAGTTTCATGGTGATTTTCGCCTCGGGGAAAAACCGGAGGAATCCGGGAAAACCCTTGCATACCAATTTTCAGTTGAGCGAAGCGGGCGAATTTTTGGGCTTAATCCAGCCGGATGGGAAAACCATTGCCCACGCGTACCATCCCTCGTACCCGGATATGACCGGGTCCCGGGACGGATTTTCGTATGGTCTCGTGGCGGACATCCTTACCCTGGTCGAGTTAGGCACACCCGCCAAGTTGTCGGTTCCAGCAAACGGCGATTGGCGAAATTCCTGGACAGAGCCGGATTTCGATGATTCCAATTGGAAACCGGCGCCAATGGGGGTGGGATTCGGCTCGCGGCCGGGAGTTTTCACGGTTACCACATACAAAGCCAACATCCAGGTTACTTCGCTGGCGGATGCGGATCTGGTAATCCGGGATCCGGCACGGCAGGAGCGGATCGACCAGGCCACCGTGGAGGTGATCAATTTTTTCGACAATGGATCGGAGGGGCATTTTCCCAATAACCAGCCTTTCCCCGGTCACACACCCGATCAGGACGTAGATGATTTCGTCGTGCGGGCGGTGGGCCATGTTCTGATTCCGGCGCAAGGGACGTGGACATTTGGAATCAATTCGGACGACGGGGCACGGCTGCGGATCGATGGACAGGACGTGATCGTGGACGATACCCTGCACAGCCCGCAAGACGCGTTCGGAACCGTGAACCTGACGGCTGGCATGCACGAATTCGAGCTGGTCTTTTTCGAGCGGAGCGGGGGAGCGGAATTGGAACTTTTCGCGGCTCCTGGTGAACGGACCGATGTGGAGGACGGCGGATTCCGGTTGGTGGGCGATACCGCCGGGGGAGGGCTATCGCTGGGTGGATTCAACGAATGGATCCGGTATAACGCCGAAGTGGATATGAAAGGCATCAATTCTTCGGTGTATCTGCGCGTCCCGTTCCCGATAGCCGATCCTTCGGCGCCGTATTCCCTTTATTTGGATATAAAGTACAACGATGGCTTTGTGGCTTATCTGAACGGGCACGAAGTGGCGCGCCGGAACGCGCCGGCAACAACGGCCTGGAACTCCAGCGCGGTTACGAAACCCTCCCCGGAGGAAGAATACCACTCGGAAGGATTCAACCTGACGGACTACGCGCCCTATCTGCGGATGGGGACCAATATTCTTGCCATTCAGGGTTTGAACGCCACGAAGGATGATCCAGACTTTTTGATTCAGCCCGTGTTCAAGGCGGTCGCGGTAGATAAGAGCGCGCTACGCTATTTCAAGGATCCGACGCCTGGAACGGCCAACGGCAAAGGAGTGGTGGGATTGGTTGATCCACCCGAATTCAGCCGGGAGCGGGGATTTTACGATCAACCTTTCATGGTCACCTTGACCACTCCTACGGCGGGTGCGGTGATCCGTTACACCACCGACGGCCGGGCTCCCGCTGAAAATGTGGGTGTGATTTACACGGGACCGCTCTCCATCCAAGGTACCACGACTTTGCGGGCGGCCGCTTTTAAACCGGATCATCAACCGAGCGCGCCTATCGGGCAGACTTATATTTTTTTGAAGGACGTGATCCGGCAAACCCGTCCGGCGGAATATCCTACCCGGTGGGGCGGGGGAGTGGCGGCGGATTACGAGATGGATCCCGATGTGGTTAACGATCCCCGGTACCGGAACACGATCCAGGATGACTTGAAATCGATTCCAACCGTTTCGATCATCATGGATCCCACGGATCTGTTCGGCGCGCGGGACGGCATTTATACGCATCCGGAAAGCAAGGGAGACCGCTGGGAACGGCCCACGTCAGCGGAGTTCATCTACCCGGACGGGCGGCCGGGATTTCAAATCAACAGCGGCATCCAGATCCAGGGCGGCTATGGACGGATTCCCAGTTTGAAAAAACATTCGCTGCGGTTAATGTTTAAGCGGCAACATGGACCGCCCGCATTGCGGTACCGGGTCTTCGATGATTCCCCGGTAGACAAGTTCGATACGCTGGTCTTCCGGAGCAACTACAACTACACGTGGCATGGGCAGGAAGGGGGATTTGGAAGCACCATCGGCCGGGCGGAGTACATGCGGGACGAATTTTCCCGCCGGACCCAACTGGCGTTGGGGCAACCGGCTTCGCATGGAACGTATGTGCATTTGTATCTGAACGGCCTGTATTGGGGATTGTACAACCTTGTGGAGCGGCCGGATGATAGTTTCGCGGCGGCCTATCTAGGTGGCGAGAAAGAAGAGTACGATGTGGTCACCGGCGGGTCGCGGTCGATCAGCGGGACGCAGGTCAAAGCGGGCAACAAACAGGCC
>Ga0116165_1001929_pt1 | contig 15291 bp, 14 predicted proteins | sample AD_JPNMR1_MetaG_FD_89885 | JGI IMG/M metagenome (GOLD analysis project Ga0116165, IMG submission 89885) | Active sludge microbial communities of municipal wastewater-treating anaerobic digesters from Japan - AD_JPNMR1_MetaG | ecosystem: Engineered > Bioreactor > Anaerobic > Digestate | place...
TGAGATGCGGATACAGCTACCCCAAGACTTTAAGCTAATAACTGAAAATACGCAATCCATAGGAAAACGCGCCTGCAAGTATTTAACATCTCGAAATTTAGATTTGGATTATTTGGAAATGTTAGGGTTTGGTTATGTGGACAGGGAGCATGAAGATGAAAATTATTTTGGGTATTTGATTGTTCCTTTTATTTCTGCCGGAAAATTGATCTATTATTTAGGGCGGAACTTTATGGGCGGGCTTATGCGGTACAAGAATCCGCCTGCCGAGAAATTCGGAGTGGGTAAAAGTACCGTTATTTGGAATGAGGACGCGCTACGCACCGAGGATAAGATTTATGTCATGGAGGGGGTGTTTTCGGCGTTGACCTTAAAGGATTTCGGGGTAGCGGTGTTGGGAAAGTCCCCTTCAACACATCAAGTATCTAAGCTAATAAAGTCGAATGCCTCAGAAATTGTTTTGTGCTTTGATCCGGATGCTTACGATAATTCAGTTAAATTAGCGCATTCTTTGTTGCCTTATAAGCGTGTGAAGGTGCTGAGGTTACGCGGGGGTGATCCCAATGATTTGGGGGAAGACGCAATAAAGGAATTAGAAAGTTACACACCTTATTTATCTTGGTCAAATATATGGGAGTCTATTTAATAAAAAATCCGTTAACAAACATATATAAAATAGGTAAAACAAGCGATCTTGAAGCACGTTTAGCGCAATTACAGACCGGTAATTCTGTTAAGTTAGAAGTCCTTTGTTTTATAGTCACCGAGTCTGATTCCGAGTTAGAACAGGCATTACACTTAAAGTACGCCACAGTCCGGCAATCAGGGGAATGGTTTGCGTTAAGCGACGCACAGATAGCTGAAATAATGGAAATTGGTGCTGATCCTTTTTTTATTCTTAACCGTCCTAAACAATCTAATAAGAAGGTCGTAAAAGGGCGTAAATTTACATGGTAATTATATTTTAACATCGCATATAAGAGGCGGGGGTTTACGACCTTCGTTTTTTTTTTAGTGTTAAAAGTTATTTCAAATGTTTTAGGTAGTCGTTTTTTACGTAACTTTGTAACGTATTTTTAACTAAATGACAAATATCTTAGCTGTGGTGTATGCGTAGAAATCCTACTTTAGAGATAAAGCGTGCCGACTTAGAACAAATACTAAGTCGGCATGAACTATTTTCAGACACACAGGAACGTGACACGTTTATTCAGTATTTATTTGAGAATGCCCGTCCGTTTATTGACACTAAGAGACAAATTTTATGTACGTACCGGAAAAAGTTGGTAACGGATGTTAGGGAGGCACTGAGTATAAATGACTACCGCATAGATCATTTTGTTTCTTTGTTAAACAGAATTAGGCACGTGCAAACGTTCGGAAAGAATAAATTACAGCATAAGCGAAATTCGCAGTACAGGGTTCTTCAAAAAGTTAGCGAACTTGCATACACTTATGCTAATGAATTTTATCCTAATGATTTAGATGCCGGATTGTGTGAGTATATAAAAGTGTGTATTTCTTGGATGGCTAATGGTTATGGCTTAAACCGGTTTGATGTTTATACGGATCGGATTATGGAGTATGGGCGGAGAATCTCGGAGATACGTAAGGACGCTAACCCTACCCTGACCCGTAAATGTTGCGATGTTTACGAAAAACGAATTAGCCAACTGTCCGGGTATTACTATAACCGTTCCGATGACTTGGAGTATTACTTTAATTTTGTGATGGTACGCAAGTGCTGTGATGAGCATAGAACAAGCCCCGAGAATTGGCTTCAAGCCCAATTTGAGGCATATCCAAATAGCTACCCCGAACCTTATCAACTTTACACGGATGCGGCACGGGGGAATTACATTAAATACACTGTAAGGAAAAGAGCGCAAGGCATAACAACCAACGAATCCGAGTTCAAACAATTTGTTAACCCTTTAATAGGCGACACGTCTGACGACATATGATAAAAGTTACTATAAATAATCTTTGGATTAATTTTGAGGCAGATCATTCACAAGAAGACAAAGCCTTGTTTAAGCTGACCGAGTTACTCTCCCTACCCGCCAAGGGTAGGGACTTTTCACCTAAATATAGGGCTTACTTGCGTCGTGATTTTACGCGTCCGCAATGGGACGGAACTATAAAATTTATGAAAAGAAATACCATTCCTACCGGACTGTATCCCTACGCTTATAAATTTCTTAAAAATTTTTTAGGGGAAAGATTTATGTTGGATATAAGTGATAATAGAATTAATGTTCCATTGTTTCGGGAAGAGTTGATAACATCGTATAGCGGAATAGAGCTAATGGAACATCAAATAAACATTATAAAGAAAGCTAATCGCAGAATAGGGGGACTTCCTTTTCCACGTGGTTTGATTGATGCCGCGCCCAACGCAGGGAAAACGTTGATGGCTATGTTTTTATATTTGAATATAATAGATTGTAAAATGCTTTTTATTGTTCCGACGCGCGTACTGCTTGAACAAACTTACGAAACGTTTTCTAAGTTATTGCCTGCCGGATGCGTTGGATATATTGGCGAAGGGGAGACGCATCTTGCCCCGTTAACAGTGGGAATAGTAGATTCAACCTCCATACGCATAAAGAATAAGAATAGCCTCAGCGACCATATTTCAAAATATTTTAATGTCTTGATTGTGGACGAGTGTCATAGGGCTATGTCTAAGAAAAAGAAAAAGAAAGAAGAAGCGGGGGACGACGCACCGAAAAAGAAGGGAAAGTCTAAAAAGACAGAGTTTGATACGCTAAGTATGTATGAGACAATTGCCATGAAAGTTAATGCCGGGGGAAGGTATTATATTTCGGGAACGCCTTTTGGTAATAAAGACAATGAAGTAGATGAATTTCGTTTAATGTCTCAGTCAAGTAATGTTATTTATAAAGTAACACAATCTTATTTAATAGAGAAAGGAATATCTCGGAAGCCTGTAATCTATTTACATCTAAATGCTGAGACGGGCAATTACAGCACCATGAAAGAGGAGGAGGAACGTTTGATAACACTGAGTAAGTACCGGGCAGTCTGCATTGGTACGGAGTTAGCAAGATTTAGGGGGCGTAAAAGTATTGTCTCTTTTAGGTACAGAAAACAGGGCGAGTACATTAAAGCAGTGATTCAAGAAATGATGCCGGACATACGTGTATCGTGTCTTGATGGCAGGGATAGTTATAAGCGTAGATTTGAAGTATTGCAAGATTTCAGGAATGGTGATTTAGAAGTTTTGCTAATTTCTTTTATTGGTAAGGAGGGCATGGATTTACCCAACATTGATTTTTTCTACGATGCGTGTGGCAGTTCCGGAACAACAACCATCGTTCAATTTAGTGGGCGGGCAGTGCGAAGGAAAGAGGGTAGTACTAACATAGAAATTCATAGTTTTTTTGATGTCGGGCATTACTTGACGGAAAGATCGAAAAAGCGTATTGCAGTGTATTTAGAAGAGAACTTTGAGATCATCGCCAAATATCCGTGTGATGAAAATTATGTACCTACGTGTATTTACTAATTATTAACTTTTTTGCAGTAAAAATATTACGTTACTTTGTAACGTAATTTCAAGTAAGCGACAAATGGCGAGGAAAAGAAAGAACACTGCTTTAGAAGGCTACGATCCACACGATCCTAACATAACTCCATTTATGGAGTTAATTGAGCAGGATGAGTGTTTTGGGAAGGCATGGGATATATCCCATACAGATTGCTCCGTTTGTTCTTTTCAGATTGCGTGTGGTACGTTCTACGCCTTTATGAAAACCAACGACAAGGCAAAAAAAGCAACGGTAACGGAGAAGTTCTTAGACTCTTACAGATACTTGGACGAAGCGGAGCAGGAAAAATTATATCGAGGTATTCGCCGAGTTCTGGATAAGGATAAAGCTGTTTTGTATGGGGACTTAGAACTTTTGATAATGGATAAAATGTGTTGTAAAGACGTATCTCTTGTGCGTGATTTTATGACAACATTTATGTTAAAACATAAACTTTATGCAGACAAGGAGGGATACATATGTCAGGAAAACTAAACATCGAGGTTGAGATAATCGCCGATTCTATTAATGTGGTAGGCAACAGGTTAACGACAATGCGATGCAAATACCCGAACATTATACACGCGCAAGTAATGACGCACCGTGAATTTAATCGTAATGCCGCATCTATGCGAGCTATGTCCGGATTTAAGTTTTGTGATGAGGTCGAGCGTAATCCCTATATTCCTCCCGTATTTGGAAAAAATGCAAAGGGAATGCAATCATATGAAGATTTACCTGAGGATGTGAGTGCTGAGGCGCGGGCTGTATGGGAAGATTGTCTTAATTACTGCTTACAGGGGGCGCGAAAACTCCACGCCTTGCAGGTAACTAAGCAGACGGCAAACAGGTTGTTGATGCCATTCTTTTATACGGAGACGCTCATTACGGCTACTAATTGGGAAAACTTCTTTGCCGTAAGATTTCATAAAGACCCACAACCGGAAATGGTAACGTTGGCGGAAATGATGTTACGTGCGTATAAAAATAATATACCTACACCCCTACATGATGGAGATTGTCATGCGCCCTATGTGATAGAGTCTGATATGGAGGTACGGGAAGCGTTTGAAAGTGTATCAGGGGATAAGTCTCAGGCACGATTTAATTACTTCAAAATGTCTGTATCTGCAAATAGGTGCAAACGTATTTCGACGGTAAAGTTAGAGAAGCGTTTAACTTTGGTTGAGGAATACACTGAGGCACAAAACGCATTTGTGGAAGGGCATTTTTCTCCTTTTGAGCATCAAGGTGTCCCTGTTCGTGCAAGTGTGTTACATTCGTTGAATGCCCCGGCGCATTCGGGTAATTTTGTTGGATTTTTGCAGTTTAGAAAATTATTGCCGGTAACAGAATTTGGATTTGACTATGACACAGAAACAAGGTATCCGAAATAGTGAGTGTACTGCCTGCAAGTATCATAAATTTTCCTTAGAAAATGGAAGTGATGTTTGTTTGATTAATGAAGAGGATTCGGGCAGTTTTTTTGTGGTGCTGGATCGTATTCCAAGGTATTGTTATAACTCAGGGGAGATTATTTTACGTAGGGAGTGGCACACAATTAGACAGGTTTTAGAGTCGTTTGATGTCGAATGGTCTGATGTATATGTAACGTCTTTATTAAAATGTTTTACAGAGTTTGGGGGAAATTATAGCGGACAAACAACCGTACCTGAGTTTGATGTATGCCCTGAAATATACTTAAAAAGTGAGATTGCTAAACATCGCCCACGTGTGATATTGGCGGTAGGAGATAAGGCTATGCGTTATTTTTTTGGGGATGTTATTATTGAAAAATCCCGGAAAATGAACGTTGAGTACGAGGGGGTCAAGGTAGTGGCGTGTGAAACGCCAGATGTTTTGGTGCGTGCAGACGGTAAAGTAAACGAGCAGAAATTACGACTGTTTTCAGCGGACGTAATGAAAGCGGTACGGGTGCATAAAGGACTTGCATCGGATAAGAGTGTATATGATTTCACCAAGACGCAAGTAATAACGACGCAAGAAGAATTATTACCACATCTTGAGCGTATAAAAAATATTGGTTACGTTGCTTTTGACGTTGAAACATCTTCGTTAGACTTCACTACCGGATACATTACTACCATAGGCTTGTCTTATGCGCACGGTGGGGCGATTGCTATGCCTCTTTATCATAAGGATTCCCCTTTGAATCGGGAAGAGGTGGGTGCAATGATAGATATGCTTAACACATATGTGTTTAATAATCCGGATGTGGCAAAATGTGCGTGGAACATCAAATTTGATATGAAAATGATGTGGCGTGCCGGGGTTAGGATTCGGGGACGGTTGTTAGACGGGATGCTCATGTGTTTTTTACTCGAAGAGAATAATTTTTCGTACAAACTTGAAGACATATCTAAACATTACTATCCTGAGGTTGAGGGATACAAGATTGACGTTAAAGAGTACGGGGGGTGGGAGAATGTACCCTTAGAATTGCTTTACATATATAACGGAATGGATGCCGACGTTACATTAAGGTTATGTAATTATTTTGAGGGAAAATTACAGGAATTTCCGCCGTTATATCGTAATTCTCGAAGTATAAATGCTCCGGCGTGTTATACGTTGGCTGAGGCTGAGTATGAGGGATTATACGTAAACAAGGCGGTTCTCGATATGAATTATGAAACATTGATGTCTAAAATAGATTCGATGAAAACCTCTATGGCTAATCATAAAGTTGTTTATCGGTACTATTTGGCACGTGTTGAGGAGCGTAAACTTGCAGAGATTGAAACGCGCACTAAAAAAATAGAAGCATCCTTAGCTAAAGACTCCACTAAAAACGGGCATCATAGAGCGCGGTGGGAAGATGAGGTACGCAAGATAAAAGCGGGAGAAATTAGTTATGAAGTAGAGGTAAACTTCTCTTCCCCCCAACAAATGGCGGAGATATTTTACACACATCCGAAAGGCTTTAAGTTTAAGCCGTTAAAGTTTAGGGGTGAAGTATCCTACTCTACCGATGAGGAAACTATTAAGAGTCTTACAGATAAGACAGGGTTCTTAGATATGCTGTTAGCTTACCGTGGGCTATCTAAGTTAGCTTCTACTTATCTAAACGGGGTTAGGGAGGTTCTCGACAATGAGGGCAGGGTTCATCCTACATTCAATTTGAATGGCACAAAAACAGGCAGACTCTCGGCGACGAATCCTAATACTCAAAATATGCCCCGTGCCTCAGACCCTAACTCAGGGTTGATAAAAGTGATGTTTGAAGTGCCTTCTCCGGACTACACGCTGGTGCAAGTGGATTTCAGTCAAATGGAATTACGTCTTGCCGCACTTGCATCCGGGGACGCTACCATGATTGAAGCCTACGCGAACAAAGTTGACTTGCACGCATTTACGTATCAAAACGTTGCAGATATAAGTCCCGACACGTGGGCGTTAATGTCTAAGGAAGAGCGTAAGGCGGGGAGACAGATTGGAAAGCCCACCAATTTTGGGTTAATTTATGGCATGGCTTGGATGGCGTTTAAGGATTTGGCAAAGAATCAATACGGCATTATATTGACTGATGATGAAGCACAAAATATTCACAGTAAGTTTTTTGCCCTTTATCCGGGTTTGGTGCAGTGGCATATTGATTCTATACAAAAGGCAAGAGAAAACGGTTATGTAGAAACGTTTTTTGGGAGACGACGCAGACTGTATGACATCCATTCGGATAATAATACACGGCGGTCGGAGGCGGAGAGGCAAGCAATAAATTCACCAATTCAGGGTACGGGGGCAGAATACACCATATTTTGCGCTAATATACTTAGATTGCGTTTACCTAAATCTGTTATTTTTGTCAACACGGTACATGACAGTTTGATGTATTATGTTCTCAAAAAAGAACTTGCAGAGATTGTTCCGCTCATGGTAGATGTTTGTGAGAACGCTCCGGTAGAAAAATACTTTGGTATTTCTTTCGATCCGGTAGGACTAAAAGTAGATGTTGAAGCCGGCGAAAATTGGAGAGACTTAAAAGAATACGTATTATGAGTATAGATAAATATTTAGAAAAGGACAAAGAGTTAACGACTTATGTTCTCCGCTTAAATGGAAACAAATACACAATTTCGTTAAGCGATGAGTTGACGTTTTCGTTTGAGACTATCAATGAGGATTTAATTAAGCACGCGGCAAAGATGGCGTTTGTATCTGCGTGCTTTGAGGAAGCAACGTATATCTTGGAAAAAGCACGATTAGACCTAACTCAGTTAGAATCTTCGTTATATGTTGGTTATAAAGGAACAAATGGAGGATCAGGAAAACCATTAACAGAAACGATGCTGAAAGCTATGATAGATACGGACAGAGATGTCATTGTTAAGCGATCCGACATAATAACGTATGAGAGCTATCATAGGGAGTTAAAGAATATTGTCAAATGTTTTGAAACGCGGTTTTTTGCGATGCAATCGTTTGTCAGTACGATACGAAAAAGCAATACTTAACCATGCACTATAATTATTTTTTTTTCATCTATTAATTTGTTTTTGCTATGGATTTGGACAAAATGAAGGCTTTTGGCGCGTCTTTGGAAGAGCGTAAGAATTTGTCGGGGACTATCATTCGATTATCGAAGATGGAGCGGAAAATGTGTTTTAGACTGCTACCCTACGAGTATAATGGGCTGATTTGTTTTCCTGCAAGTCAGTATCATTTTAAGTTTCCGGACAAAGATAAATCCGGTGCATCTATCTTTAACCACAAATGTGTGGGTTATCCGGATTATGTTGAGCGTAGGAAAAAAGAGTATCAAAAGGAGGGAGACGATCAAGCATTGGCGTTGATGGCTAACGATAAAATGTTAGATCAGTCCACGGAGTACCTGTATCTAATCTTGTTGTTAGATCAGCAGGGTAAAATACGTTCAGATATGCCTTTTGAGGATTGTATTAAACTGCTTTCCGTCAATCCTACGGTATCCGGAAAACTTATAAACACGGTAGTAGATTATGCCGAACAAGGGTTAAATCTACTTGATCTTAAAATGGGTCGGGGGATTACGGTGACGAAAGATACTAAGGGGCAGTACCCTAAGTATGAGGTAATGGTACAGCCGTTGGCGTTGGCGTTACACCAACAAATATGGGAAGAAGATTTACCGGATATTCGGGAAGAAGTTAAAAGACAGTTGGTTTCTGAGCGGTATGTAAACGCCTTGGTGGATAAGTTAATAACCGGGGAGGATTATTCTGCCGACCTAAAAGATTTACCCTACAAGCCCGAAAGAGCAGTTAAGGAAAAAGTGGAAGAAACATCTCCGCCACCGCGTAAACGTTACGTAGAGGAAGAACAGCCCACTGCTCCGCCTGCCCGTACAACGAGAAGTAAAGCGGACACGACTTTAGATGACTTGAAAAAAGCCGTCGATGACGACGATGAGTATGATGTGTAGCAGAATAAATATAAATAAAAATAGCCCTAAGTTAGGGCTATTTTTATTTATATAAATAACGTTAATAAATTTTGTAGGTAAGGTAAAATTACGTTACTTTGTAACGTTTAATAAATCTCAATTATGGAGTTGACAGAAGAGTTTGTATCGGCTATTGATGCGATGAATGACCCGGAAATACCTATTGTTTTTGTAACCGGAAACGCGGGTACGGGCAAAAGTACCCTTTTGAAATATTTTTATAAGGGTAAGCAGGATGAAGAAAAAAACATCGTATTGCTCTCCCCCACAGGAATAGCGGCGATAAACATAGGGGGGATGACATTACATTCGTTTTTCAAATTGCCTATCACCTTCCTTTCGGAAAGCATCTGTGCCGGTATCCGCATGGATGATAAACAACGTAAGTTATATGAAGCGTTGGAATATTTAATTATCGACGAAATTTCAATGGTCAGGGCGGATGTTCTGGACGCGGTTGATTACATACTCAGGTCAGCGCGTAATTCTTACAGACCGTTCGGCGGGGTAAAGATCATTCTGTTTGGAGACTTACATCAGATTGAGCCGATTGTCGATAAGGATATGCAGAAAGAATGCAAAAAACTGTATAAAACGCCTTTCTTTTTCTCCTCTAAAGTTATTGTTAATAATCCGGATATACGTAAAATTTCTCTAACGAGAATCTTTAGGCAATCAGATCAAGTGTTTATCAGCGCGTTGAATGACATCCGTTCCGGGGGTTATGCCGAGGATACTGCCGAATTATTAAACCGTCGACTTTTGAGTAAACTAAAAGACTACGACGTAAGTAATGCAATTCATTTATGTACGCGTAACGTTGATGTTGATACCTTAAATAAGGAGAAATTATCTAAGATAGACTCTCCTTTAGAGGAGTTTCACGGTTACATCGATGGCAAAATAGAACCAATTGTAGATTTGGTACTTCAGCTAAAATTGGGGGCGCAAGTAATGATTATGCGTAACAACTTGAATGATGGGTATGTGAATGGAACAATTGGTACGGTTGTCGATTTTGACGAGTTTGAGGACGAACAAACGGGGGATACGGTACGGGGGGTAAAGGTGCAAGTCGATGATGAAACTTTTTGTCTTAAACCACATACGTGGAAAAACACAATTTACAAGATTGTTGATGGACTAATCGTTGAAGAGACGATAGGAACGTTTACGCAAATACCTTTACGGTTGGCGTGGGCGATAACTATACATAAGAGTCAAGGCTTGTCTTTGGACAAGGTAATTGTGAATTTGGGGAGTAAGGGAGCGTTTGCTCACGGGCAACTTTATGTGGCTTTAAGCAGATGTAAGACATTAGAGGGATTAGCCCTCGCTTCAAGGGTCTATCCGTCGGATGTGATACTAAATGAGGATATATACACTTTTAACGAAAAAAATATATGCGTTTCGTAAGTTTTGCCGATGCCCATATTCATAATTACACGGCTTTTGATAAAGATGGAAGTCGGTTGAAAAACAGCCTACGAGCTATTCACGATGTTTTTAAGTACGCCCATGCCAACGGAATTGATACGATACTTTTTGCCGGGGACTTGTTTGAAAAGCATGGTCAGCTACCACATCAAGTTTGGTTATCTACCGTAGCGTTGTTTACACGTATGTTTAAGACATTTCCCGATATGTATTTCTTTGCTGTCTCGGGTAATCACGATTACGCGAGTGTTAAGCGGGTAAACAATCATGGAACATCTGCATTACGTTTATTGGATCACTTCTTCGATAATTTCTTTTTGTTGGATTGCGTGGAGGGATTAAATGTTCCTAAGTTTGAAACAGACGAGGGAAATATTTATGGTATTCCCTATTATCATTATGCTGAGGATTATTGGATGCACATGAACTTAATCAAAGATCAATTAAACAGTTCAGAAGTTAATATCGGATTAACTCATGCTACGATTTTCGGGTATCCTAATATTGCAGGAGTTATAGATGCGTCTGATCCCATGTTTAAGATGTTGGATTTTACGGTGTCCGGGGATATACACGATCAAACATTTGTAGAAGAAACTAATTTTTTAATGTGCGGGTCTTTATTACAACAGAAGGCGGATGACGCCGGCAGTACCAAGGGGTTTTGGGACATTACCGTAACGAAGAAAGGACATGAAAAACTATTTATACCTACAAAAAGTCCTGAGTTTGTCCGGGCGCACGCGTGGGAAGATGTTGGGGATAACTATAAATTAGAGATTATAGATATGCCTGAGATTGTGGATAGTGCTATAAACGTTGAAGCATTTACATCCGGAAAATCAAACGCGGAAATGCTCAGGAGTTACGGGGAAGAGGTGGGATTAACTGAGGAACAAATAACTATTGGATTAAGTTTTTTATGAAAATAACTTCTATATATATTGAAGGGTTTGGCTCTTATGTAGGGGCTACGTACCTAAACTTAAACACCGAAGGTTTATATATTATTCGCGGGGTGAATGGTGCAGGTAAGACAACGGTGTTTTCTGCGCTATGTTGGGCGTTGTATGGTAAGACTTTGAAGGAAATTAGCGGGGACGAAATCGCCTCAAGGGTAGAGTTACGTCCGGCTTCTTGGAAGGGTACTGCCGTTCATGTTACGTTTAGTTTAGGTGAGGACGAATACAAGGTGTGCCGTCACATAGGATACAAAGATAAAGTTGGTGGGCTTACCGCGCATTCGACGTTAATGGTGTTCCGGAACGGGGAATTAGAAACCAACGTTCAACACAAGAGTAATATCCAAGAGTTTATAAATAACTTAGTTGGAATGGATTACAAGTTGTTTATAAATACGGTGTTGTTCGGACAACGGTTGAGCCGGTTTATTAATTGTTCTAATGATGAGAAGCGGAAATTACTTGAAAATCTGTTTGATTTGGATTTTATTGCGGATGCCAAAGTTAGAGCAGAAACACGTATGCAAGCCTTAAAGGTAGATTTATCCGGTTTGCAGGCGGGGGAAAATGAGTTGAAGAAGCAGATAGAGGCTAACGTAAGACAGATTGATAACTTACATAAATCCATAGGTGAAAAAGACGCTCTAAAAGAGCGGGCAAGGATTGAGCGTGAAGCGATGCTACTTGATTACCAAAAAGAATTGGCAGAGATAGAGAACGAACGGCAGGGATTAGCACAAATACAGGCTAAATATGAAACGGTATCTGTAAAGTTAAAAGCAACGGTAGCCGGTAAAGAATGTTTGGCGGAGACTATTGAGAAAGCGTGCATAGACTTAAAAAGACAGCAAGGCAAGGTAAATAAGATGCTTGCAGACCTCAATCAATGCAATCGGGACATAACCTCTAAGGAGCGTGAACGGGCTAAATTAGCTGAAATATCCGTCTGCCCTACGTGTAAGCAAGAGTTACCGAAAGATGAGGAACATATTAAGTTAATGTCTAATGCACTGCTTATAGACATTGACAAATTAAAAGAATATCACGTCGAGTTGACCGCAGAATATTCACAGGAGTCTAAAGTTCTTGATGTTATGGAGGCAAGTGAAGCAGAGATGCGTAGGGATATGGAGATATACGTAAAAGAGTATAACACGCATAATCAAACGTTGGCATCGTATAGAACGTCTTTGGCAAATGCTCCTAAATTAGATCAACAAGAAGCCAAGATACAGACTAAAATAAAAGACGCGGAAACTTACTTAGCCGAGTTAGATCAGATGTTTACCGTAGATAGGGAATTAGCGGAAATGACAGAGTTACGGGAAACAAACCGGTTAGCTGAGGTTTCGATTGAAGGGTTGAGGGAGCAGATAGCGACCTTAAAAGAAGAGTTAACGGCAGTGTCGTGGTGGTCAGCTACCGGATTTGGTGCGGCAGGTATAAAAACGTACATCTTTAACACACGATTACATCAGTTAAACAGTTTAATTACTCAATACGCGTCCCGGTTGGGAGTATCCGTTGTTTTTGGTGTGGATTTGGAAAAAGCCTCTAAACCTTTTTACACTAACATATATAAGAACGATAACATTTACTCTTACGAAAGCCTGTCCGGCGGAGAACAACAAAGGGTAGATATTTGCATTGCATTTGCCTTGCACGATCTTATCACGTCTTCCATTAGAGTAAATTTGCTTATATTAGACGAATTATTTGAGGGTATTGATGATTTGGGAGGTACAGACGAAATTTTCGATCTAATTCGGTACAAGTCCGTAGGTCGGGCAGTTTTCGTGATAACACATCTAAAGAATTTAGATTGTCAATACTCTAAAGAAATTTGGGTCAGGAGTGAGGGGGGTGTATCGAAACTCGAAGGAGAGATACTAAATAACACACTTCCACCCACAATTCAAAAGAAGCAGAGTTATGCAAAAATCTAATCGGATCGGGCGTAATAGGGGAAAAGTGGCGGAACGATACGTGTGTGCATGGTTAGAAACATGGACGGGGTTTCGATTCAATCGAACCCCGTCTTCCGGCGCATTACGTTGGCATAAAGATAACAGGGTGGCGGGAGATGTAGTGACAAAACAGGAGCAACACTTTCCGTTTACCGTAGAGGTAAAAATGCGCAATGATTTATCGCTAAATGTAAATAGCGCGGGGGAGATAAGAGAAAAATCTACTTTGGCGAGTTTTTGGAAGCAGTGTGTTAAAGACGCGGAGCGTACCGGAAAATATCCGATGGTATTTTGCCGGCAATTACGAATGCCTGCAAGTAAGTTTATCGTTTTACTTTCTTTAGAGAGTGTTGACATTATGCACGAATATTATGTGAGTACATTTCCCCAATATCTCGGTGTCCATTCTTTGGGGTTTTGCGCGTGGAATAGTGATTATTTACTATCTTTGCCTTTCACTTCATTTAGAGAAGCATATGAATACTATACCAAAGCCTTCGATAGATCAACTTATAGCAACGGTTAAGAAGTTTAATCACGTCCTTTTTGAGGGGTCAGGGAAGTCCGGAAATTACCGGGATTACGACTTGAACATTATTGGCATCCGTTCGGACAATATAAAATCTAATCTGTTTGATGATACGTATTGTATTCTGTACCGGTTGGATAAGAAATGGCAGGTACATTATTTACAATGTACAACCGATCCCGGAGCATGGGAATTAATGCGTCCGTCTTTTCCTGAGGCACAAAAAAACGGTACGGGTATTTTGAAGCATGATGAACAGTATCGGGGGGCATACAAGTTAGGTTTTCACGGTGGGGGTGCATGGAGGCACGTTGCCTTACAGCAAGTCGGTATCGTTAAAGCGTATCGGGACAATAACCGGGACGATATATTAGACATGAATCCTAAAACAATAACGTCCGGGTATTTCGGAGCTAACCATCATGCGGCTAATTTATATCGCCAAGTATTGACGGTGGATAATTGGTCTGCTATGTGTCAAGTCATTGTTAATCCGGAAGAGCATAGATTGGCGGCAGAACTATGGACGCGTTCCGCTAAAATTTGGGGAGACATATTCAGTTATTCGTTATATCACATCAATAGTTTGGCGACGTAATGGAATGGCTAAAGTGTATAGGTCAGGGGATATTAGCCTTGGTATTGATTGGCGGGGGTATTTATGTATTTACAGCTAATCCCGAAACAACCCAAATAGATGCTCAGGACAGGGTTTCTATTAAATTAGACAGTATTAACAAATTATTGCAGGATAGATTAGATGATATAGATAGCAGAATCCGTCGGGACAGCCTTGCATACGCTTATCGAGATTCGGTATTAAGAACATCATTAAAGAACCTTGAAACTAAACGTATTATATTAACCACAAACATAAATAAAATACTATCAAAGTATGAAACAATTTCTAAAACAGACAGCGGAGTTACTGATACTCTTTTTGATGCTATTCGGCAACGTGTACGCACAAACGACCCTACTGTTAAACAATCCGGAGCGGGGAGATAGTTCTAAAAAATGGTTGATCCTGTATGCCGGCGAGACCGTTAAGTCTCCCTATGAGCGGGGGGTCTTGATCGAATGGGGACTCTTACAGCACAGTTTTATAGATCGTGTGTATCAGTTACGCAAGGAAAACGATTCTTTGAAACTTGATTTGAAACGTGTTGCTGAGTATTACCGAGGTTTTGAGACCGTCCAAAAATCGACGGATTCCTTGCATATGCTACGGATTAAAGAGTGTGAGCGTAACCGGATGCAATCTGCGATATATGCTAAGGAAGTTATATTAAGGTCTAAAATAAGTTTAGACTCTATGCAAGTCCTTTCTGAACAAACTATAAATAAATTCAAATATCTGTACGAAGATGAAAAAAGGAACAACGAAAGGCGGGAAAAA
>Ga0116165_1001933_pt1 | contig 15263 bp, 10 predicted proteins | sample AD_JPNMR1_MetaG_FD_89885 | JGI IMG/M metagenome (GOLD analysis project Ga0116165, IMG submission 89885) | Active sludge microbial communities of municipal wastewater-treating anaerobic digesters from Japan - AD_JPNMR1_MetaG | ecosystem: Engineered > Bioreactor > Anaerobic > Digestate | place...
CGAATTCAAATGACATTTTTTCTGCATCATTTGAATATGAAGATAGAGATATTTTCAACGAAGATTCCGGGCAGCCGACATCCATCGATATTGTTTTGAAAAACAACAATGGCAGGCCAATAATTTTTATTGAAAGTAAGTTGGTTGAGAGAGGATTTGGGGGATGTTCCGTTTTTGCTGGCGGGGATTGTAACGGACAGAATCCAATCAATAATTATGACTACTGCTTTTTACATTTTATAGGCAGAAAGTATTGGGTCTTAATGGATAAACATGGTTTTTCGGAAATCCTTCGAAATGAAAAGCTATGTATTTTTGTCGAATACTATCAGTTTTTTAGAGAATTGCTGTTTAGTATTGAAAAAGGGGGAGTCTTTGTATTGCTAAGTGATGAAAGAAGTCCTGTATTTCATTGTAAGGTGAACGGAATAGAAAGAGGAAAAATGGCTTTCCTGACTAACATATTGCCAAAACAGCATAAAGATCGTATTATGTCTATCAGTATCCAGGAAATGGTTGAGGCAATCAGGCGAACTAATAGACATACAGATTGGATAAACGAATTTGAAAAGAAATATGGTTTGCATAACAGGTCGCTTCAGCGGACGGCTTATCGCCACCCCTGACTTCAGCGTTGTAACGAAATAAAGAACACAAATGAAACTTTTATGGCAAATCGATGAAAATGATATTAAAAAGTTAAAATCGTTTTACGATGCTCAGAAAAATAATGCTTTTGTCTAGAATAGAATTGAAAGAAACGTGAAAAAATTTTTTCCTCCCGATAGAAAAGAAATATTCTGGGAGGTCATGATTTCCTGTTTAATTACCACTCAACAGCGGTCTGGACCAGAAAGTGCCGTCACAAAATTTATTAGCACCAAGCCATTTCAATTGAACTATGAGATATGCAAATTGGCAAAAAAACTGGAGAAGTCGAGAAAAAAAAATGTTTTTTTTGGGGGAATATTGAAAAACGGCTCCGGAAGGCTAAATTGACACGTAGTTCAGTGAATATTTTTACAAAATAATTTCTTTTTAATTGTAAATTTGGAGGGAATTGAATAGATGAAAACTTTTTTTGAAAAACAAGATTGGGAGAGAATCAATTCAACTTTTCAAAAATGGTGGGAGGGCAAACTCGAAAGACCTCTTATCTTAATGACTCTAACAGATTGTCCTGTCAACTTACCACGCCCAAGGCTCGATTTTAGGCATTTTACGTCTTTTTATGAGCTTACAATTCCGGCAGAACAAATAGCTGAGGCATGGAATTATGAAATATCAAGAAGAAAGTTTATTGGAGATGCTTTTCCTACGATATGGCCTAATTTTGGCCCAGGAGTGATTGCTGCATTTATTGGTGCAAAGCTCGAAAATGGTAAAAATACTGTTTGGTTTCATCCTGAAAGAAAAAGAGAAATTTCAGAAATTGAATTCAAGTATGATTCGCAAAATCAATGGGTAAATAGAATAAAAGACATTATAAAAGCGGCTCAAAAAATATGGCAGGGAACAGTCCTGATTGGAATGACAGACCTTGGTGGAAATCTTGACATATTAAGTTCTTTCAGACCTTCTGAAGGCTTACTCCTCGATCTCTACGATAATCCTGAACACGTTAAAAGACTTACGTGGAGCGCACACGAACTATGGTGGAAATACTACAATGAATTTGCCGATTTTATGTCACCTGTAAATCCTGGTTATTCAGCCTGGACACCTCTTTTCTCTAAAACTCCGTATTATATGCTTCAATGTGATTTTTGCTATATGATTAGCCCGGAAATGTTTGACGAATTTGTAAAACCTGAACTTGAAGCTTCATGTAAAAAACTTGGAAATGCTTTTTATCACCTTGACGGAGTAGGGCAATTACCTCATTTAGATTCCCTTCTTCAAATAAAGGAACTCAAAGGGGTACAATGGGTTCCAGGTGATGGGAAGCCGTCTTGTGAACATTGGCCTGAAGTTTACAAAAAAATTCGCAACGCTGGCAAACTTATTCAATTGTGGGGCAATTTTGAGACGCTCGATATTCTTGTTGAACAACTTGGTTCTGCAAAAGGTATTGCATTTATGATTAGTGCAAAATATTCTGAACAGGATAAGGCTATTAAGTTCCTTGAAAAGTACAAAGTTATATAACTATTATTTATAAATTCCTTTTAATTTTTCAAGGGCATTCTTTGTTGCCCCTGCCCAACTATGTTTTGGATAACGCTCTAAGAATTTTTCATACCAAATTATAGCAGCATCATAGTTTTTTTCTTTCTCCGCACATAGGCCAGCAGAATACATATACCCAGGGGTAAATGTGGATTCAGGAAAGTAGATTACAGCTTTCTCGGCAATCTTTCGAGCGTCAGAATACATATAGAAATACATCTTCAATCGTATGGCTTTATCTATCATCTCAGGAGCATCAGGTAATTCAGGTTTCTTGAACGCACTATCGGCTATGTAACTTGTCCACATCGGAATTGAAGCAAAAGCTATTACAGCCACTATCAGGATTAAAATAAAGAGTTTCTTCAACATATTTTTTACACACTACACTATTTTATATTGGTGGAGGTGGCGGGAATTGAACCCGCGTCCTGAAAACGTCTCACCAAAACCTCTACATGCTTAGTCTGTCTTTTTCGTTTTTCGTCTTCCGCATTGCCGGCAGACAGGCTTGCTTCGGACTAAACCTGATAAAATTCTCGTTTAGACTCCTCAGGTTAGAGAATGCTAAACCAGAGTGCTGCCTTCGCCTTTATCTCTTAGCACCCGTCAGAGTAAAGACGTCGCTGAACTTAAGCAGCGAGAGCGAATTCTTCGTTCGCAGTTACATTTTTAACCGATGATTAACGAGGCCAACGGTTATCCTCGACATGCCATTTTAGCTGAACGTCTCCAATCGAATCCGTAACACCCCCCTTAAAATTAGATTAAAGGTTTATGAATAAAATATAATTTCAATAAAAAACCAGAAGCCCGCGTTTGATTTTTCTAAAATTAAATATAAGTATAGCTGAATAAGGAATAAATGTCAAATAAAAAATGAAAATAGAACGACTTTGTTCAGGTGGGTTAATTGTAACATATGCTTGCAGTTCATCATGTTCTCACTGTTTATACAAATCATCACCTAAAAGAGATAAAGCATATATTGAAAAAGAAATGGCAAAGGAAGTTTTTGCGAAAATCGCAAAACTCAATTGTAAATCAATACATATTGGAGGAGGAGAGCCTTTCTTAAGACCTGAAAGTCTTTTTGAAATTACCTCTATTGCATCTGAATATGATATACACATTGACTATGTTGAAACGAATGCTTCATGGTTTTGTAATGGTAGCGATGAAATATTAAAGAAATGCCTTTCTTCCAATGTAAAAACTTTACTCATCTCGATAAGTCCGTTTCATAATGAATTTATTCCCTTTTCAAAAGTTACAGAACTTATCAAGGCATCAAAAAAATATAGGATTAACATTTTTCCATGGATTATAGATTTTGCAGATGAAATATCTGCATTTGAACAAAAAACAACTCACAGGCTGTTTGAATACAAGGAGAGGTATGGCGAAGATTATATTATAAATTCTCTCTCCAGGTATGGAGTTCGTTTTAATGGACGTGCGGCTGAGGTTTTCTCAAATTTACTTGCAACGAAAACTCCAGAACATATTATTCTGGAAAATCCAGGACCTTGCAATGAACTTCTGAATACATCACATTTTCACGTAGATCTTTATGGAAATTATATTCCAGGTCTTTGTGCTGGACTATCGCTGGATTTTAAAGTTTTAGACCAGGATTTCTCACCTAATTATCCTCTATTTGTTCTTTTATGTAAAAAAGGAATTAGTGGATTGTATAAATTTGCAAAAGAAAATTTCTCATTCAATACTGAGAAAAAATATATCGGTAAGTGCCATCTTTGTCTTGAAATACGAAAACACTTATACCGTAACAAAGTATTTCTGAATGAATTAAGACCAGCGGAATTTTATGAATTTTCGTAAAAAAATTGAAAAAAAAAGGATTATACTTGCATCTCCACGAGGCTTCTGTGCTGGAGTTAAAAATGCCATTAATACAGTTGAAAATCTACTAAAAACACTACAAGCACCAATCTACGTAAAACATGAAATTGTTCACAATAAACATGTGGTAAATGATTTTAAAAAAAGAGGAGTAATTTTTGTAGAAAAAATCTCATCCATTCCAGAGGGTGCTCATATTGTATTCAGCGCGCATGGTGTTCCAAAATCAGTAGAAGATGAAGCAAAGGCTAAAAATCTAATTATCCACGATGCCACATGTCCAATTGTAAAAAAGATTCACAAACTTGCAGATGAATACTCAAAAAAGAATTTTACAGTAATACTTATTGGACATAAAAAGCATCCTGAAATAATTGGAACTGCCGGACGCATTTCAGGGAACTTTATTATTGTTGAAAATACTTCTGATGCGAAGAAAATAAAAGCACGAAAAGACGAAAAATTTATATGTCTTACTCAAACTACTTTAACGCCAGATGAAACTCTTGGTATCTACCAAATTTTGAAAAAGAGATTAAAAGAAAAACTTCTCCCTCTAAAAAATAATATCTGTTATGCAACAAAAGAAAGACAAGATGCAGTGAAAAGAATTGCAAAAAAATGCGATTTATTTATTGTTATAGGTTCAAAGAATAGTTCAAATTCAAGGAGATTACGGGAAGTGGCAGAAAATTCAGGTGTAAAAGCAATACTTATTGACGATAAAACTGAACTAAAGAAAAATATGCTTTCAAATGCTCAGATTATAGGAGTCAGTTCTGGAGCGTCAGCTCCGGAATACCTTGTAGAAGTCATATTGAAAAAGCTCAAAAAGTATGGCTGGGAAGACGTCTTAAAAACTTGATATCCCGTTTTTGGAAAAGAAGTTTTTGGATATAAAATAAAAAAATTGTGCTCTTATATAGAAATATTTTATGAAATTTTCACTGAATGTTCTCCAAAAGTTTACTTGTTACTCTACGAGAAATATATCTTCCGCTTTTTTTTTAATCTTTTATAGACTTTCTAAATTTTCGCGGAGACATACCAACAATTTTTTTAAAGATTTTTGAAAATTGATAAATATCGTTGTATCCTACAGTTGCAGCTACGTCAGATATTCTTAGTTCCCTATTTTTTAGAAGATATCTTGCGAGTTCAATTTTTTGCTCCAGGAGATATTTTCCAGGAGATATCCCAAAATATTTTTTAAATTCAAAACACATGTGCGGGATTGAAATTGCCGCAACATCAGACATTTGAGATAGAGATATTTTTTCAGTAGAGTGCATGTCAATGTATCTTTTAAGTTTTTTTATGTTCTCAGATGGTTGATTGCCTGTAATTTTATTTGCCAATCTCGCCATTTCCAATAGCCAACATTCAAAAAGATTTTTTAAAATTATTCTATTTGGATTTTTGTGTGAAGATATTTCACTAAAGATTTGCAGAAAGTAATTTTCAACAATGATTTGGGCTCCTTCAATCTGAACAGGACAAAGCGATTTAAATCCACATTTACTTAAAATATTAGGAACTTCAGTCCCAGCGACATGTATCCAGGAGTGCCTCCACAAAAATCCGTCATTCCCATAATGATGATAATCTTCAGGCGACCATATGACAAAAGAGTCCGGGGGAAGTCTTTGTGTTATATTATTAAATTCAAGCAAAACTTCATCATTAAAAAAGATAAAAAGCCAATCATTTTCTCCTATTCCATATTTAACCATTCCTGGTTTCATTGTTTCATTTAAGCCGTATGAATAAACATTAAATGGAATAGAATGATCTCGCGGTAAATCCCAGCTTATTTTTTTTATAATATTTATCATAAAATCATAAGATATGACAAATTTTTAATAAATCAAGCCATTTACTTTTCTTAGCTAAAAAAGTAAATTTTTAAGTAAAATTTTTAATAAAAAAGGAGAGAGGTATTTTTATGAAAATTGGAATTATAGGTTCTGGATATATGGGAAGGCTTCACGCAAAAACTTTGTCCAGAATACCTGCCGTAAAAGTTGTTGCGGTTTGCAGCTTAAAGAGTAAGATAAATGTATTGTCTGAAGATTTCAAAGCTCCTCAAGCAAAAATATACTATAATGTCGATGAAATGTTTGAAAAAGAAATTTTAGATGCTGTTTACATTTGTCTTCCGCCTTTTGCTCATAATGGAGAACTTGAAAAGCCGGCAGAAAGACGGATAAATATTTTTATAGAAAAACCTATAGCTCTAAATTCAGTGAAAGCGGAAAAAATGGTTGAAGCTGTAAATAAAAATAATGTTAAAAGCCAGGTTGGTTTTCATAACCGTTTCAGGTATTCTGTTCGCAAGGTTAAGAACCTGATTTCTAATGGGAAGGCAGGGAAACCTGTACTATTCACAGGCAGATTTTGGACGCAAATGAGTGGACCAGATTGGTGGACTTGCAAATCTAAATCCGGAGGACAGCTTTTTGAACAAGGTATTCATATATATGATATTGCAAGATTCCTCTTTGGAGACGTGAAATCAGCAAATGGGATGCTTGCTAACCTATGCCATAAGAATCAAAAAGATTATGATATTGACGATGTAAGTGTTAGTATTTTGAATTTTAAAAATGGTGGGGTAGCTTCGATTTCTACCTGTAATACTGCAGTTCCTATGCATTACTTTGCAGACTTTAGAGCTGTATTTTCGAATCTCACGCTGGATTATGCTTCTACAGGGCAAAATTGGAAAAATCCTGATACAGCTACAATTTATTATACTAATTCTACAAGTTTTACAACTGAGACATATGTTGAAAATTCCGATCCATATTTTGAGGAATCAGTTGATTTTATAAATTCAATCCGTGAGGATCGAAAAACTATTTGCCCAATTGAAGAAGGTTTTGAGTCAATCAAATTAATTGAAAAAATAATTGGAGGTGTAGAAAAATGAAAAAAGTAAAACTATTAATCAATTTACCAGCGGGATTTTTCAAAACAAAAAAATTAGAAGCCGCATTTGAAAGACTCGAAAAGCTTGCATGCGAAATTCGCAAGAGATCTTACAACACTCTGGATGAAATCTCTGAAGATATCAAATGGGCTGAAGCAATAATAATGTGGTCATGGCCAAATCTTAATGATGAAATTCTCTCAAAAAGTCCACAACTGAAATTCGCTGGCCATATAAATGTTAGTAGGGAAACTGCTGAATCCGAGTTAAAGCATGGAATAGTTATATCAGAAGCAAGGCATGGCTGGTCTCCTGCGGTAGCTGAAATGGCTCTGGGAATGATTCTTTCTGTATTAAGGAAAATTAGTGACTACAATGCTCAAATGAGGATATCGAAAGAAAAATGGGTAATGGATTTTCCGTTTGATATTGATCCATCTGAAAGAATGTTGTCCGGACGGAATGTTGGAATAGTGGGCTTTGGGAGAATTGGACAACGCCTCGCCGAATTATTGAAACCATTTGATGTGAATATTTCTGTATATGATCCTTATGTTCCTATGAATTTTGCAGGAAAGCACAAAGTTTTTCTTGTTGGCATTGATGAACTTATTTCTGAAAATGAGATTATTGTACTCTGTGCAGCAAATACGGCAGAAACAAAAAATCTCATATCAGCAAAGCATATTTCTAATATAAAATCGGGTGCAGTTATCGTGAATGTAGGAAGAGCATGGTTGATTGATATGAATGCTTTGATTTCAAGACTCCAGAAAGGAGATATATATGCAGCTCTTGATGTTTTTGATAAAGAACCCCTTGAACATGACTCTTTATTGCGTTCCTTGCCTAATGCATACTTAACGCCTCATCGCGCTGGGGGACTCCTTGAATCTGTAGAAAAAATTATTGGAATGCTTACTGACGACTTAGAAAGCTATCTAAAAGGTAAAAAATTAAAATTTCAATTAAAAAAAGACGATCTTCATAGTATAGCTTAATGAGTTTATCAAAAATTAAACCGTTCCAAAAATAAAATTCTTGATTTTTTACTGGCTTTCTATATTATTCAATACTTAAATCAAGAATTATGATTATAAACAAAAAAAAATGAATTAATTTTCTTTACATTAATTGAGTTGCTCGTAGTGATAGCTATTATTGCGATTTTAGCAGCTCTGCTTCTGCCTGCATTGCAATCTGCCAGAGAATCAGCAAAATCCATTTTATGCAAGTCAAATATGAAGCAAATAGGACTTACTCATATGAATTATAATAATAGCTATTGCTGAAGAAATTTAGATGCAAGACTCATTTGGGCCGCCAATTTGCACGTTTATTACAAACACCTATTATTAGGGAAATACATAAATTGAGGTGCGATAACATGAAATTCAACGGACTTATGATCGACTGTTCCCGGCTTATGGAGCCTCACAGGTACTATTTCAAGCTACTTGACTTCATGGGCGAATGGGGCATGAACGTACTACTTCTGCATTTCTCCGACGACCACGGCTTCGGGATCAGGATGCCGGGGTTCGAAAAGATCGCAATGCCCAACGCCTTCAGCGCCGCCGAAATCAAAAAGCTTGTTGCCCATGCCGCAAAAAAGGGGGTCGACATCATTCCCGAGCTGGAAACGTTCGGCCACACCAGGTTCCTTACCGACAGAAAGGAATACTCACACCTTTACGCGGGCAGGAAGACAAAGTACATAACGTTCAACGCTATAGATCCGCTGAACCACGAAACGCATTCGCTGATGAAAAGGCTTATCACCGCCACGGCCAAGCTGTTCCCTTCGAAATACATCCACCTCGGATGCGACGAAGTCGACCTGGAGGAATACTGCAAGGAAAGGAACCTCTGTTCTGACAAGGTCTGGGCGGACTACGTCAACAAGGTTATAGGCTACGCAAAGGATTGCGGCAAGATTCCCATGATTTGGGGTGATCATCCGACAAAGAGCGAAAGCATCGCGAAGCTTCTCCGCAAGGATCTTATCGTCTACGATTGGCGCTATTCCAGAACTGTCGATGAGGAACCGGTCATTAAGCTGAAAAAATATGGATTCAAGAAGATAATCTCCGCCCCTTCGATCGCCTGCTGGGGATACCGTTCGCACATGACGGAAATCGGCATCTCGAACGTCGAAAAGATGGCTTCTCTCGCCTCGAAGTACCGTCTTGAAGGATTGATTACCACTATATGGTGCCCTTACAGATATTTTCAGAACGCACTCTACTACGGGATCGCGTTCAGCGCGGAGGCTGGCAGGGTCGGCGGCATGCCCGACATGAAGAAGTTCAAGGAGAAGTTTGCGCGGAAGGTATTCGGAACCGGGCTGACCGACGAGCTTGATCTTTTCCTCGAACTCCATCCTTCGGTCATAGTGGACAACCAGGTTGCGGTCGCCATTCTCGGATACAAGATCCCGCCTGAAAAGTTCAAGGAGATTGAAGCGATGTCGAAGACAGCTTTCGTGTGTATCGAAGTCGGAAAAAAATATAGACCCGCGAAGAACGCCGAAATTTTCAACGCCATGCTCCTTGCAGTTAAGGCATCATGGTGCTGCATGGAATACAATCTCCTTTATGGGAAGAAGGGCTTCGCCGAACGTAAAAGACGCTTCAACGAAATGCTTAAGGCGGTTCGAGCAGATGCTTCGGCGGAATGGGACAGAACGAGGTTCAAGGACTCCCCTTGGAAATACAAGGCCCAATTCAAAAATAGCGAGGAATGCTATATACTCATCCTTCTAAAGAAGATGAAATACTTATAAGAGGAATTTTTAATTTTTGGCCGCTTTTAACATCATCTTACCTGTAGTGAATAGGAGAAAAATCTTGTTTTCACTGCAGATGTACAAATGAATCGCATCAAGTGTCCACAGTTGGATTTCGTCAGGTATACTCGCAAGCAGTTTCACCGTAGCATCGATGGCTGAACTGTCGATTTTAAAGAGGTCAATAGAACATTCTTCGATCTTTCTTCGAAATGCGGCAATTAACTCTTCGCCCGTAGTCGCACAAAACTGATATTCCCGGCGTTTCCGCATTATTTGACGACTGAAATTCAACAAGTTGAAAGGAGCAGGCAATATCCTCCGTTTCGTTGATTATTCGTTGAATCTCACCGCTTTGCGCATCGGGAACAAAGAGTTTTATGACAACGCTGCTGTAAAAAAAGACGATCTTCATAGTATAGCTTAATGAGTTTATCAAAAATTAAACTGTTCCAAAAATAAAATTCTTGATTTTTTAATAGTTTTCTGTTATAATATTAGTATTTTAAATCAAGGAGTGTAATTGTGCACAAAAAAAATGAATTAATTTTCTTTACATTAATTGAGTTGCTCGTAGTGATAGCTATTATTGCGATTTTAGCAGCTTTACTTCTACCAGCTCTAAAAAGGGCAAAAGAAACGGCACAGTCTATTGCGTGTAAAAGTAATTTAAAACAACTTGCTACTTGGGCATATACTTATTCTGCAGATTGGAATGGAGCCTTGCCTTATAATGGTTCGACAGATATGGGCCATACGTATTGGACAGGTGAAACAAATTGGCAAGGGTGGTGGTATATGAGATATGAAGGTTATAATAGTTCCAGGCGCAGCGGAACGTTTATGCATTGTCCACGTATAATGTCAGTAGTAGAGCCTAAAGAAAATGTGGATTCATGGTCTAATACCTATGCAATGTCAGACTATCTCGCAGGAAATGTCAATGGATTCAATTATGGCGCAGGTTATCCTGGGGATACACCCCCAAATATAAAAGAAATGCAAAATACTGTTTGGTTGTTCACTGATGGCTCTCTTGAGACATGGGCGGGGCAATATCGCCCATGTCCTGGTAATCGCGTTGGAATGCCGAGAAGCAATCAGTATGGAGGTCCATTTTTCTGGAATAGTCCTACTGGAACAATTGGTTCAAAATACTATGGAAAAGGTCACCCTGGAAATAGAGCAAATATTTCTTATATTGATGGACACGTATCAGATATGAGTTTAAGAGAGTGTTGGGGGTACTTTAATATAGTAAATAGTTGGTCTCCTCTTAATGGTAATAGTTACTGGAATTGGGATGAATATTTTCAAGGTGGCAGAAAGATGGGAAATTAAGCTGTATTTTGCCTTTATTTCTTAATTTCCTCCCTAAATTTAAGAGAAAACTATAAATTGTGACGAGAGAGATTCTTGAAAAAGTTAAGTTTAAGTTAACCAATTATTAAAAGCCGTAAATAAGGATAATTTTATGAAGAAGATTTTTCATGTGCTTTTCTTTTTTAGCCTCATTGTCAACTGCATATTTTCCCAACGAGTTTCGGCTCAAGAATCGCTTGTTCATTTGCCAATAGGGATGAATTTAGCTGGTATAGCAGATTGGCAGCCTGGATATCCATTTAAAAACCTTATGTGGGGAGCAAGACCGTGGCTTACAAAAAACGCTGATGGTACAGGGCCGTTTGATACGCATTTTTCAGAAAAAATTCCTCTTGATGATGATGGTTATCCTCTTGAAATCCCATATAGGTTAGATGGGACAGAGAAAGCTCAAATTGTTTTCACAATAATTCCTAATAGAGTAGAACCCGGCAAATATGTAGTATTGTATGATGGAGAAGGAGAAATTGCGGGGGCAATGGGAACAGAAGTAATTGAATCCAGACCAGGGCGAGTTGTTTTAAATCTTATTTGTGATAAAAAAAATCGATATGAAGGAATATCAATTCTACGTTCGCAAAAAGGAAATCACATAAGAAATATAAGAATTCTAAGAGATACCGATGAAAATGCAAATCTCGAAGAAAATCCTTTTCGTGAAGATTTTTTGAATTACTGCAAACAATGGAAGGCATTGCGTTTCATGGATTGGGCTACAACTAATAATTCATTCGAAAAAGAATGGAAAAATAGAAAAAAAACAACTTTTTATACAATGGTAGGAAAAGGAGGTGACGCAATAGGAATGTGGGGACCGCCACCCTCTGATTTTGACCTTCGTTTTTCGGGAGGCGTTGCCATTGAAATAATGATAAAACTCGCGAATATGGTAAAAGTTTCACCGTGGTTTTGTATGCCACATCGAGCAACAGAAGAATATATGAGAGAATTTGCAAAACTTGTTAAGAATACCCTCGATCCTTCACTTAAAATTTATATAGAATATTCTAATGAAGTATGGAACTGGTCCTTCCAACAATCTCACTGGATGCTAAATTGCAAAATTGCCGCTGAACCTCTATCCAACGAAAAAAGAAATGGCTGGAAAAACGGAATAATACCAACCGAATTTCCGCTTGACAATGGGCAAGTTGCCAGGGAAGGTGGAGCCGATCACCCTGAGAGAATTGCAGTTCTAAATAGACGTTGCTTTAAATGCTGGGAAGATGTATTTCAAGGTGAAGATATGAAACGTATAGTTCGCGTTATTGGTGTTCAGCATTCGTGGGCGGACGCATCAAGAAGAACAGCAAAGTGGGTAGTAAATAATGGTGGAGCAGATGCAATCTCTCCGGCTGCTTATTTTGGACCTGATAAAGAAATCTACAAACGCTGGAGAGAAGCGGGCAAAAATCTCACAGCCGATCAGGTAATAGCTGATATGAATGAAGCTTTTGAGAAAAATAGTAAAAAATGGACCCTTGAAATTGCTAAAATTGCAAAAGACTTCAATCTAAAATATATCGTTTATGAAGGCGGACAGCATATACAACCAGAAGGACAAAAAGAAACAGATTATATGCCCGCATTAAAAGCTGCCCAATATCATCCTGGTATGTATAATATTTATATGAAAAATTTTGCACTTCATAACGAAATTGGCTGTGAATTATTTATGGCTTTTTCAAGTATTGGAGAGCAGGGAACCAGATGGGGATCATGGGGACATCAGGAATACTATGGGCAACCAGCTTCTGAGATGCCAAAGTATAAGGCTTTACTGGATGTTAATAAATAAACTAATAAACTAAAAATTAACATAATTCAGAATAAAGGAAATAATTATGAAACAATTCAGGTTTATTACTGCATCAATAGTTCTTATTTTCTTTGTAAATTTTGTATTAAAAGTTTGTCCATCCCTCAATGCAGACGAGAGAAAAACTAATTTTTTCGCTTTATATGGCAAAAAACCTGACTTCATAATATTATCCGAGGAGAATCTTTTCCTGACTATTTCAATGGTAGGATGGGGACCTAATTGGTCCTGGATGGGGTGGCAAAGCCAGGCACAAGATAGTGATGGAAAATTAAAAGTAAATTGCAAAAGTAAAAACCTCAGTTCTGAACTTATTTTTTCCGAAATTAACGGTGAAATTCTTCTTGAAGCAAACATGACAGCCGATAAAAGTATGGAAATAACATCAATAATTCTTGGGGTTGATTTCCCTGGGATAAATAATGGTGATTGGAAGGCCATTTCTGAAGAAGGAAAAATTACAGAAGGTAAAATACCACTAAATAGAGGTAAATTAACAGAAAATGAAAGATATAAATCTGTCGAAATCACAAATGAAGCAGGTAATATAGCTTTTTATTTTGAGCCTGCAATTGCTTTGACTGCTGATAATGGAGAATTAAGACTTCATCTTGCTACCGGTAAAGTTGAAGAGAAGAAAAACTATTCTTTTAAAGTAAATATAAAGTTACCAGGTAAATGCATTTTATATCAAAATTATTCTAATACAGCGGAAACAGAAGAAAATAAAGATTGGTATCAATTCAACGGAACAGGCCACCCTCAGGGAAAAAGTATGCTTGATATGTCTGATTGGAACAATGATGTAGCTGGTTCTAAGGGAAGGATTGAGATGGTGAACGATAAACTGATTTATAATGGTAAACCAATAAAGTTATGGGGCATTAATGTTTGTTATTCAAATTGCTCTCCCAAAAAAGAACTGGCAGAAAAAAGAGCACTCTTATACAAAAGATATGGCATAAATGCCGTTAGATTGCATAAATATGCTGATGGAAGTGGTTGGCAAGGGATACTTTCAAAAGATGATGCAACAGAATTTGATCCTGAGGGGCTTGACAGAATGGACTATTTCATTGCAAAGCTAAAAGAAGCCGGAATCTTCATCGAATTATCACCTATTTTTTATGTAAAACCACGTCCAGCAAATCGCAAAGAAATACCTTATTATGACGAATTTAAAAAGGATAATGACGTTGCACAAACAGGAGGAGGTGCAATGTATCTTGGAACTGAACTTCAAGATCTTCAAATAAAACAAATGCTGAATCTATTAAAACATAAAAATCCCTATACAGGAATGACTTATGCTGAAGATCCAGCGATTGCAATAATAGAATTATGTAATGAAGATTCAATACTGTTTTATAATACATTATCTGTTATACAAAATATACCATCACTGCGTAAACGCTCAGCTGAAATGTTTACAAAATGGCTGAAAGAAAAATATAATACAAAAGAAAATTTATTATCAGCATGGGGTAGTGACATGCTTGGTAATTTTAAAGCCGAAGGCTTTCCTATTGAAAGCTGGGAGGAAAATCAAATTTATCCTGTTGGAAATCCATGGTTTTATTCTCCAATACAGCTCGAAGGAAGTCAGCAAAAACGTAAAGCAAGGTTGCTCGATACAATAGAATTCCTTACAGAACTACAAGACTCCGTTTATAAAAAGATGTCTGATGCCATTAGAAAAACTGGGTATAAAGGAATTTTACTCTCTTCCAATTGGCAAGCAGGATCTGGAACAAGTCATTATATGAACCTTTATTCTGATTCAAAGATTGGAATAATTGACAGACATAATTACTTTGGATCCTGGAATGAGAATATTATATATAATAGTTCTATGCTTTCAGTTCCCGGTTCCGCTATTCTATCAACAGGTTTTCAGCAAGTTTATAATCGTCCATTTATGATATCTGAGTGGATACACGTTATACCAAATGAATGGGGAGTCGAAGGGCCTGCTATAATTGGTGCATATGGTATGGGGTTACAGGGTTGGGATGTATCTTTCATGTTTCAAAATACGGATCCCGGAGAATTTTTAAAAGCAATTCAGTCATCAAGATATAATTGTTGGCATATTGCTATCCCTCAGATACTTGGTTCTTTTCCAACAGTATCGAGAATGGTCATTAGAAGAGACATAAAAGAGTCTGAAAAAACATATACCTTATATGTTTATTTGCCTGATATGCTAAAGGGAAAATGGGATTTTCAAGATACTATGCGCCAGGAATATGATGTCAAAAGTTTTAGCACAAATATAGCTCCAACTGAAGCTCTTGCAGTGAGCC
>Ga0116165_1001956_pt1 | contig 15134 bp, 16 predicted proteins | sample AD_JPNMR1_MetaG_FD_89885 | JGI IMG/M metagenome (GOLD analysis project Ga0116165, IMG submission 89885) | Active sludge microbial communities of municipal wastewater-treating anaerobic digesters from Japan - AD_JPNMR1_MetaG | ecosystem: Engineered > Bioreactor > Anaerobic > Digestate | place...
GATGTTTATTGGAGTTTGTTTTGATGCCATTGGTTGCATAGGTTTAATTAGATTACCTGACCTTTATAACCGACTTCAAGCATCTTTGAAATGCGTTGCAATGGGAACAAGTTCGATACTTATTGGTACCATGGTCATTGCAGGATTATCTCCTGTTGGTGCAAAGGCGTTTTTATGTCTTGTTTTTATTCTGATTATTTCGCCGACAACAGAGCACGCCCTTGCAAGGGCATCGTATATTTCTGGTGTTAAATTATGGGAGAAAAGTATTGTTGATACTTTGAAAGATGATATGGAAGCAGGGAATAAAAAATGAGAAAACCGAAAATAAGGGAACTTGGAGAAGCAGTTAGAAGTATTTTTTCAAAGCCATATACAACAAGGTTCCCGCGTGTTCCTCATGTTCCTTTTGAAAGGTTTCGCGGGAAACCGCAGTTTAATTCTGAAAAGTGCGTTGGATGTGGTGCGTGCGCAATTGTGTGTCCTGCTGGAGCAATTAAACTGGAAGATAGTATTGATGGAAATAAGGCAGTGAGAAGATTGACCCATTATGCTGGTATTTGTATATTTTGCGGTCAATGTGAGGCGAATTGTATCGCGGATAAACTTGGAATTAAACTGACAAAGGAATTTGACATTGCCTATTTCAAACAGGGTGAGGATACCCATAGTGTTGAACACGAGCTTATTCTGTGCCAGGGATGTGGAAGAGTTATTGGAGCAAAAAAACATTTAATCTGGACAATCAGAAAAATAGGACATTTAAGTTTTGCGCAGGGAATTCTTTTGAATATCAATCAACAGATACTTCAGATCAGTTCTGAAATTCCAGATGAAAAGATCAAAGGGCCGCTTAACAGGACTCATATCTTCAAGATTATATGCCCTCAGTGCAGAAGGGAATCATTCCTGATTGATGAGAATATAAAGGATTGAGAATTTAATCTACGAGCGAATCATCACCAGTAACATTTTAAATTTTTCTATGGCTTTTAATGCATGGGGTTCACCAGCAGGCATTATTATCATCTGTCCTTTTTTCAGTACATAAGCTAATCCGGATATCGTTATTTCCACAGAACCGTCAACGACATAAACGAGGGCATCAAAAGGCGCGATATGCTCACTTAATGACTGACCCTTATCGAAAGCAAATAGCGTAATGGTTCCTGTTTCTTTTTTAATAATTTCCTTGCTGACAATGGCGTCTTTTTGATATTTTAATGTATCCTTCAATACCGAAATTCTGTGCGTACGTTTCATTTTTCCCCTTTTTGTTCTAAATTGAACAATTTTCCGGGATTTTCTACCAATAACATTTTTGCAATTTCACACGCCCTATCAACACCAAAAACATTTTGTTTTACTTTTTTGCAAAGGGCTTTTGCAATATTAATTCTGGCAAGCTTTTGATGACCATAAACGCCATCAACAAAGGCATAATCTCCACCAAAGCCGCTTATTTTATTTAGAGGGACTTCATCGATCCATTGTACAAGCGCTCTAATTGAAGCTTCGGGTGATATAGCATGAGTCCAGCACATATCAATCCAGACATTCGGGAACATTTTGGCAAGTGCACCAACAATGTTTTGATACGGGTACCCAATATGGAAGATATCAAAACATACGTCAGGATATTCAATAAACAAATTCGTTAACAAAGAAGGGTCACTATTTGATAAGATATTACCACTACCTTCAAGTAATCCTGTGTGAACCTGAACAGTTAGGTGATTCTTATTGGCTTTTTGCATGATAAAATGGAACATATAATTTTGAAATTTTTCCGATGATTGTAGGCCGGCATTTACGTCCACTCGTTCAACTAAGTGTTTTTTTGCAAAGAAAATTCTATTAAAGTCTTGCTCTGCTTCATTTCTTGTTACCCTTGGAAAATATAGGGAACGTTTGTATGCAAGGGATGTTTTAAGACCTATTCTTCCTGAATTCAGCATTTTTTGAAACGATGTTTCGCATGCTTCAAGCCAATCATCAAAACATGTAATTTTTGTGCCTGTAGTTTTTTCAATATATCTCACATCATTATAATTCAATGGAAATATAAAGTAGTCAAGCCATCCAACTGTTTTGAAAAACTTTTTGTCGAAATCGTCGTTGCAGGGCATGATGCTGAACGCTATTTTCGATCTCTCTTTTAAAATCTTCTGGTATGTATTACCAGAAGAATGAAATTGAATAAATTTTTCATTTAATTCCTGGATTGTGCTTCTGGATATTTCTGGCAGATTGTAAAGGTCTTTGCAACAGATATCAAGAACTCTTCCATAACCGGTATGTCTTGCTGCATTCCAGTATGGTTCTACAATTGTCCAGCGTTGTCTGATGTCAATGTCAGCATCTATCACTTTTTCTAGATGTTGTTTTTTTAATCCAGCAGAGATTAAATCCCTTACAAAGTAATGTGTCAGATATGTTTTCAGAATATCAAGATTTTGCTGTTTTTGTTCAAAAGGGGGAAGGTGCTCATGGGTATCAATAATCTCGAGCGAGCAAATATACGAATAAAGTTTTTCAAAAGCATCCATAACAAAATTATAGCATAATCTGAAAATTAATAAATAAGATTTTTTTGTCTTCTTGACTTGTGCTTTTGTTCAATGTAAATTATCAGGCAGTAGTTTCTTACAGGGAGAAAAAATGAAAAATATCTTCACATTGATAGCAGGTATTCTGTTAATTGGTTCTTTGTCTTTTGCTCAGGTTTTAAAGGTACAGCCATGGAAGAAGGATATCTCACTGGTTTCAAAGTATCTGACTGTTTCTCTTGATGAGCTTATAAACCACAAAGGGTTTTTGGGCGTTAGTGATAACAGAATAATTGTTGGAAATATTCCATTCCAATTGTCAGGCAGAAATGATGCCAACTGCATATTTATGAAAGAGGTAGGATGGAAGGACTGGCAAAAAGATCCGAGTTCATATTATTCTTCATATGATTCTGTACCAACCGAACCTGACCCAACAAGAATCATGTTTCATATTCCGGTTGATTATTATAGTGCTGCTTACATCCTTGCAAGTTGTGAGAATGATAAAAATTTCAGCAATATTCTCACTTTGAGAATTGGTAAATTCGGTGGTGGCCATAGTATGACAAAATATACTGATTTTGTTGTACATGTTCCACGCGCTGAAAGTTCTCGTGGTGGTATTGGATTGATTAAAACAGATAAGGGAAATGTGTTTCTTATGAAGATACCACTGGACAATGCAATATGGCAGGATTTTAAAAATTCTTATATGATTGACGTCGACATCACAAAAGAAATCCGTCTTGCGATCAGGAGACCTGATCCATGCAGATACCAGACAAGACCTTTGGGACTTCCAAGCGGCATCCACATTTATGGTATTACTTTTGAGCGTGCACCAGTGAAAATGGAAGTTTACACTGAGCAACCAGGACATGTCTTTAATGAACCCCAGGTACCCCAGTTTAATGTCGTATTGACCAAACTGGCATCTATCAGGCAATGTGATATTGAAGCAAAAGCCACAGATTACTATGGAAATGTGACATCTGTTACGATTTCTGATATCAAGATTCCAAATTTTGGACCAAAAACAGTGCCAATGAAATTACAGGTTCCTAAGAGAGGGTATTATGACCTGGCAATTACCCTTAAAGTGAACAAGCAACCAATTTTTACCAGATATACAAGTTTTGCGCTATTGCCTCCTGATGATAGGAAGTATCGTCATGAATCACCATTTGGAACTTGGGATTTCTGCGGAGGGCATTTCACATGCGATGACCCTGATGTTGTAGGGCCTCTTTATGTTAAAGCTGGCTTGAGGTACGGAATGTTTGGATTTTCAGAGGAGGCGCGAAAAAAATATGGCATTATTAAAGGGAATGACATGAAACTGGATGCAAAAGGAATAGAGGCGCTGGCTGAAAGAATAAAAACTGATACATCTATAAAAATTCCTGAAAGATTGATGATTTTTCATGAAAACGCAATATCAGGTGAACATATTATGAGGGTTCCAGATGTTTTTACTGGAAGAAAGTATATCTTGAGTGAAGCAGAAGAAAAGAAATTTAAAGAAATGTGGGACATTGCAGAACAAACAGCAAAGGCAATTAAAAAGTACTTTCCAAAGACAGAAATTTATTTTGGAAATGGTGCTCCACAGTTGCTTGAAGAATTCTGCAGACATAAATTTCCTACTGAGCTATTGGGTTCAAGGGGAAATGAAGCGGGTAATTTTATGAGGATGCCAGAGACACAGCCACCTGATTTTATTGCTAATAATGCAGGATTGTGGATGGACAGAATGATTCTTGATTATTACGGCTATAAGAATACTCCATTAAGGCAGTGCTATGAAATGTGTTATCCAAACACAAATCCTGGTAATCTTTCTCCACAGACCCAGGCAAAATATTTGGTCAGACACATGATGCATTCTCTTGCCTGGCGTATACCTATTATTAGAGTTGGGATTATCACTGATGTGGGTAATTCTTATTATTTCAGCAACTGGGGAGCAAGCGGACTATGTTATGGACTTCCTGATATCAGACCAAAACCTGCCTATGTTGCAGTTGCTACAATGACCAGGGTTCTTGATGGCGCTACCTTCAAGCGCGCAATACCAACGAATTCCAGTGTAGTGTATGGTCTGGAGTTTGTAAAAAAAGACGGTAGGTATGTTAATTGTCTGTGGACTATCAGGGGTACAAGAGATATTGAAATTGTGTTTAAAAACAATCCCAGAGCGATTTTGATTGATATGATGGGTAATGAAGTTAATCTTAAATCAGAAGGAAAATCTGTTTTTTTGAATATCTCATCAGAACCAGTTTTTATCACTGTTGACCGTGCAGCTGAAAGAATTAATGCAGGCAAGTCATATATGGAAAACAAACCAACATCATTTTTCTTAATCTCGCGACTTGATAACCTTGACGAATGGGTTGTTGAAAAAGAAAGAAACAGGGAACTTGAGATTTATAACTTCAACTGCCCAAGAAGAAAGGGTAATTTTGAATTCAAGATCGTGGATAACTTTGAGGGTGAAACCAATGTATTGCAGATAAAGCCAAAATTGCCAGTAGAAGGTTCAGAATACCTGCCGATGTATGAGGTGCTTTCTCATAAGACAGGTGTCGAGATATCCGGAGTACCAACAAAAATTGGTTTGATGGTCAATGGAAATGGCGGGTGGGGTAGAGTAATTTTTGAACTTGAAGATGCTTCTGGCCAGAGGTGGATATCAATTGGCGCAGAACAGAAGGGTGAACCGACAAGATGGATGGCTGACTGGTTTAAGCCAGATGAGTTTGCGCAATTGAAAACTTCAAATCTCTGTGACTGGAATACAGACGATGCCTGGCAAAGAAGTTATATCAATTTTGAAGGATGGAGATATCTTGAATTTCCACTTCCAGGAAATTATCCTGGAGAAGGTTATCACTGGCCATATAGCAGTCAGTGGAGATGCACAGGAGATGGTGTTGTAAAATATCCTTTGAAATTCAAAAAACTTATCATTACCATTCCTGAAAAGGTTCTTTACCTGACAGAATATAAGCCAGTGCAAAGACAGGAAATTTATATCAAAGATTTGCTGGTTACATACGAACCGCCAGAAATAGCTTTCAAGGCAGAGTGATGATGAAGTATAAGAAAATTTTCTTGGTACTATGCTTTTATTTGCAGTTGACTACCCTTTTGAATGCAGAGAGAGTAAAAACCGGTTTAGAAGTTTTGCGGGATAGAAATTTTGATATACTGCGTGGTAAAAGGATAGGGGTGATTACAAATCAAACAGGTGTTGATTCAAATTTTAACTCCCTTATCGATATTTTAAGGAAAGTAAAAGATATGACACTTGTATGCATATTTTCTCCTGAGCACGGGTTTTTTGGCGGTGTTCAGGGAAATATTGGTGATACAAATGATCCTGAAACAGGCATACCGGTTTTCAGTTTATACGGTTCTACGAGGACAATTCCTGAAGAAAGATTGAAGGATATTGATGTGATTATTTATGACATCCAGGATATTGGTTCAAGGTCCTATACTTATATCAGCACAATGAAATTGGCGATGGAGCAGGCAGCAAAATGTAATAAGGAATTTGTTGTGCTTGATAGGCCCAACCCAATTAACGGGCTTATTGTGGATGGTCCGGTTCTTGACCCAAAATTCAAATCCTTTATCGGAATCGCAGAAATTCCTTATGTCCATGGAATGACAGCAGGTGAGATGGCTCTATTTTTCAATTCAGAACTCGGAATAAATTGCAAACTGACAGTAGTTCCAATGGAAAACTGGAAAAGGAACATGACATGGCAGGATACTTTTCTTCCATGGGTTCCTACATCTCCACATATTCCTGAATCAGATACCCCATGGTTTTATCCAATAACAGGTGTTATAGGCGAATTATCTCTGGTAAGTGTTGGTGTAGGATATACGCTTCCATTTAAGATTGTTGGTGCACCATGGATTGATGCAAAAAAATTTACAGATGAATTGAATAGCAAAAAGATAGAGGGAGTATATTTCCATCCATTTTATTTCAAGCCATACTATGGTATATTTAAGAACCAGCTATGTCAGGGCACAAGAATTGTTATTACAGATAAAAATAAGGTGAAACCCTTCCTGACCGCTGTTATGATTATGGAGGTATTAAAAAAACTTTATCCTGATCAATTTAACTTTTCAAGGCAGGATATAGAAAACCGTATTTCCACATTTGACAACGCCTGCGGTACAGACATGATCAGGAAAAAAATTGACTCTGGTGAAAATTATTTAAATATTGAAAAGTGGTATATTGACGGTTTGAGCACCTTCTGTAAAAAAAGAAAGAAATATCTTTTATATTGAACTGGAGGAAAAATGAGATTACTGGTTTTTACTCTTATCCTGGCCGTTTTTTCAGGTTGTCAACAACCGATAAAAAAATTACCGGAAAAAAAGGAAGCCGCTGTCGAATCAGAGTCCATACCAGAGAAAGTTCAAAATGAGTCAAAGGTCAGTTTACCTTCAGCTATGGAGAAAAAAACTTCTGCTGAAGGTTTGGCAACGTTGTCTGAATTTAAAGCCGCTATTGAATCTGGCGATGTTCCTCAGGAAAAAATACCAGAAGATATAAAATTCGTTTCTCCTTCTGAATATAGTAGCTCTGAGACAAAAGTTTTTGAAAACATTTATTTTGACTTTGATAGTTACCAGGTCTCCGAAAAATATCAGAAAATTTTAAAGAACATAGCATCGTATCTTAAAGAACGTCCTGATTTGTGCCTACTAATTGAAGGACATTGTGATGAAAGGGGTACAAGGGAATATAATCTTGTTCTCGGGGAACAAAGAGCGCTTGCAGTTAGAAAAATTCTGATTATTTTTGGTATCTCTCCGAAGAGACTTTACACAGTGAGTTATGGTCTTTCAAAACCCGCAGACCCTGGACATAATGAGGAAGCCTGGAGAAAAAATCGGCGATGTGAGTTCAAAATCGGAGTGAGGACAAAATGAATTGGAAGTTTTCTGGGGGAACTATGAAATGGTTAATTATTACTTTTGGTTTTGCTGCACTTACGGGTTGTATTCAGATTGCTGATAGAAATATCGAGAAAGAAATGACTTCGAGGGCTACAAATTCATCCCCGGTTGCAGTTCCTGTCAGCGGAAATTCCATGGATAAAACAGCACAGTCAAATTCTGATGAAGAAAAAATTTCTCTACTTTCGTTAAGAATTCAAGAACTGCAAAGTAAGATCGAGAAATTAGAGAATCGATTAAATGATTTAGAGCCATCGATAAACCAGGTTTTGGAACGTGCTACAAGTCAACTTAGTAGTTCAATGTCCGAAGTGAATACAAAACTATATCAAATTTCTGAAATTCAAAATAAATCCACAGCGATTTCAAATGAGTTAATAAATAGCTTTCAGTCTTTAAATCAAAATTTCCTGACCCTTCAAAAAAATTTTCTTGAACTGCAGAAAAGTCAAAATATTTTTCAAAATGAATTAGAAAAATCCTTTGTGGATGCAAGAATGCTCGCCATAAAAGATGTAGAAAAAATTACATCCGATAAGATGAAAATTTTTGTGGAAGAACTGACAAAGCAGGCAGAAAATCTTGCAAAACAGCAAGCCAGGGTTTCTGCTATCGAAAAAAAGATAGGTGATATTGAAGTGCATTTAAAAGAGGTTGAGAAAAACTCTTCTGAAATCATCGATAAGAGAATTGGCGTTGTCCTGGATGAAATTGCGAAACACGAAAGCAAGATTGTTTCCATTGATAGAAAAATTGACACAAAGGATATTCAGTTAGCGCAACGATTTGATGCTGGAATAGAAAAAACACTTGGCGCAATAGATAATCAGTTAAAACAGAAGTTTTCTATTATCATTTCTGAACTTGTTAAACATGAAAGTGGAATTTACAATCTTGACAACAGATTAAAAAGTATTGAAGGAATTGTTAATGTTTCTGGTTTACCATCAGAATATGCATCTGCTGTGGAGAGTGCCATTACCGAGGAAAGAAAAAAGATTGAACAGCGATATATGAGAGAACTTGAAGATAGAATGCAATTTTATTCAAGAATGAAAAATCTTTTGGAAGATATTGCGAAAAAAGAAAGTCAACTTGCACTTTATAGAGCACAAATCGCAAGTCTTGAGTCAGTAAAAGTTGATACACAGGTTGTTCCTGTTTATCGCTACATAATTGTTAAGCCAGGTGATACCCTTTCAAAAATCGCAGTGCGGTACAGGACAAGTATTTCTTATTTGAAACAAATTAACGGATTGATATCTGATATGATATATGCAGGGCAATATCTGAAAGTGCCGCTAAAGTAAATGGCTACTAAATTGCTGTTCAATAAATCATTAATAGGATCGTTAATAATGCATGGTTTTATTTTTGTTTTACTGATATCACCAGAATCAACAACTATATCCAGAACAGAAGGCACAATATACTTTGCAGACATTGTGGAGTTACCCACCCACGATTATTATGAAAATGAAGGTTTACAGGATGAGGATAACTTTTCCTCCAGCCGATTTTCTGGCTCTAAGGATTACTCTGTTTCAGGTGGCATCAGTAGCCGTACCGAAAAATTTGACACTTCACAGTATGCTTCCAGGCTTGAAAGGTCTCTTCTTCATACAGAGGGTATTGTGTCATCAGGAGTAAAAATTGCCTCTGGAAATATCGCCAGTCAATCCAGGAATGGATTTGAAGGCGAGTTTTCAGAGCAAAAATACAAGGAACAGCTATCAGCAAGAGTTTCTTCATATGGGCCACCCGGGTCTGGTAAAGTGTACTCAGAAAAACCAATCGGGATGCAAGCCAGCACAGTCAACTTTTCTGCTTCTGAATATAGAAAAAAGCTAATTGGCGAAATAGAACGTAACAGTTCTTCTATATCATCTGATTCAACTGGCCGACACGTGCGTTTTGTTACTAAAGTGGCAGGACCATCGTTTGATACAGCCGGCGCGGCCAGAGAAGTCGGGAAAATCACCGAAATACGAAATGCTGGATACATGTCTTCTGACTATATAAACAGTATAAAAAAAAGGATCTATGACAACTGGAAAAGGCCGGGAATAAATTTAATAATAAAAGAAACAAAGGCCGTTGTGTCTTTTAGGATTCACTCAGATGGCTCGGTATCAAATATTCTGGTTGAAAAAACATCCGGATACCCGGAATTTGATCAGTCGGTGATCCAGGCAGTAAAAAGTAGTTCGCCATTTCCTGGATTTATTAAACCAGGACCAGAATACATTAATGTGACAATTGAATTTAGTGGAAAGGGAGCTGAATGAAAAAATTCATTTTCATTTTACTGATGTCTGTGGGGTTACTGTATTCCCAAACTGAACAAAAAGTTTTCTTAACAATTTCGAAAGAATTTCCTCGCAAACTGAATATTTGCATCCTGTTCAATCCAACGAACAGTGAGTTGAATTCAGAATTTTTACCAGTTTTAAAAAGGGACCTTGAATATTCAGGTTATTTTTCTGTGAAAAAAGTTTTAACAACCAAACGAGCAATAGAAGAAATGTCTGGAGAAGCAGACCTGGTTTGTATCATTGAACAGAATAATCAAACAATACACACTCGGTTAATAGACAATTTTATCAATGTCAAATATGAATCTTCCCATGTGATTGAAAAAAAGCTCTCAAATCTTGCTCACAAAATTTGTGATGAAATCGTACATACGATTTCGAGAAAGCCAGGAATTGCGCAGAGCAAGATTGCATATGTGTCAAAGGTAAATAATATTCCACAAATTTTTCTGATAGATTATGACGGTGAAAACAGAATTCAGGTTACTGATACTCCATGGGAAAAAGATTTTCCAAAGTTTCTATCCGATAACAATTTATGTTTTCTATCATACTTCCAAAACAATCCATCAATCGTCATGCCTAATTTTGAAACAGATAGAGAAAATCAATTTTTAAGTTACCCGGGATTAAATGCATTCATCGATATTTCAGCTGCTGATTCGAAAATTGTATTTGTATCGAGTAAGGATGGGAATCCTGAAATATATCTTGCTTTTGATGGAAATATCAAGCGACTTACCAATTTTTCTGGTATTGATACTCATCCATGTTTTTCTCCTGACGGTAATTATATTGTATTTTCCTCTGATAGAAGTGGTAAACCTCAGGTATATATCATGAATGTTAATGGGGCCGGTTTAAGAAGAATAAGTTATGGTTTTGATTATGCTGTGTCACCTGTTTGGTCACCTGACGGAAATTTTATTTGTTTTCTTGCGAGGGTAGGGGGACTATTTCAAATTGTGCTTTATGATGTGAAAAATAAGACCAGTGTATTGTTACCTGTGGAAGGTGTTTGGTCTGAATCAGTGTCCTGGGCGCCTGATAGCAGGCACATTGCTTTTACTAGGAAGCAGAATTTTCGCAGTTCTGTGTGGATTCTTGATGTTTTTACAGGAGAAATGAGACAGCTTACAAAAGATAACCAGGATTGTTACAGTCCAGCATGGTCAAGATAGTTGATTGCGATGATAAATAGTCTAAAAAAAAATAATCTGTGGATATATTTTTTCCCTGCATTGATGGATCTTTCTGTGGCAGCGGTGCTACTGTTTTCTGCCATCAGAGCAGTGGAAATTGGCGTAAAACCAGTTCTTCTTGGAACTCTCGGTTCGGTTTGGGGAATCACATATTTTTTCTCAAGTTTGGTGTTGAGCAAATTTATCAACAAGATGAATGCTTCCTCTTTTATGATTGCATCCTGCGTGGGTTTTATCTTTATTGGAATATTTTTTTACGCTTGTAATAGCATTCTTCCTCTTTTTATCCTTCTATTTGCGGGAGGGCTTGTTTCAGCATTTTTTTTCGTTGGCTTCCAATTGTTTATGGGAGATAACACAGGCCTTGCTCATTACAAAACTGCTGCTTTATATACACTATCCTGGAGTGGTGGAATGGCGTTTGGTTCACTCATTGAGGGCTTTTTTGTAAGTTCTGGTACTTTTTATGCGCAATTGCCTGTTTTTATTTCTTCCCTGTTAATTATTTCTGGAATTATTGTTTCGCGTAACACGGGTAGTAATGGAAATTGTTTTGTTTCAAAACCAATTTCGACCCAGCAGCATTCAGAGAATTTCATAAGGTTTTATACTCGTATTGCCTGGATTGAAATCTTTACAGTAACCCTTGTGACCACAGGTATCAGGTACCTACTGCCAAAACTGACTATTTCATTTTTTAACTTCACCCAGTCAATGGCAGGAACCGCTGTTTTTGTGTTTTTTATTTTCCAGGCTTTGTCCGGCTTTTTTTCATCCTTTTATCAAAGTTTGAGGTATAACTTCTTACCCCACAATTTAATGAAATGTGCTGGTATTATTTCTTTGGCAATACCACTGATTTTTTCAAATTCTTTTGGGATTTTCGTATTTGCCGGGCTACTTGGAATATACTCTGGACACGCATTTTATGCCGCGGTCTTTTATGCGATAAACGATGAAAGACGAAGCGGTTTTAATGTTGGGATTAATGAAGCCCTTGTCGGAGTTGCTTCTGTGTGTGGTCCGTTTATTTCAGGAGTGATGTTAAACTTCGGTGTGAAACATTTTTTAATCTTTCCGTGCGTCATATTGATTATCACCATTCTGCTTGAACGACGAATACTGAAACAGATCAGTCAGAATTGATTTTTCTCAAAAAATCTATAATTTTTTCCTTAATGATGTCCCTGCATTTTCTGAATTCAGTCAGAATTTCTTCTTCACTGCCAGTAGCATCCGCTGGGTCTTTAATATCCCAGTGGATTCTTATTGTTTTACCAGGAAAAAGTGGACAATTCTGTTTTGCACTTTCACAGAGTGTTATGATAAGGTCAAATTGTTGACCAAGAAATTCTTCAAGATTTTTTGAACGTTGTCCGGATATATCAATGCCAATTTCAGCCATCACCTCTATGGCATAGGGATTTACAATTGTGGGATTCAGTCCTGCACTGAATGCCTGTATTTTCCCTGCACCATAATGATTCGCCATACCTTCTGCCATCTGACTTCTACACGAGTTTCCTGAACAAAGAAATAATATTTTTTTCATCTCGTTGTAATGATTAAATAAATAGCGCAAATAATCAGAAGCGCTCCGCATATTTTTTTAATGGTGCTGATTCCCTTAGATTTTTCTCCCCAGTTCAGGTATTTCTGAACACTTTCAATTGAAGTTCCTGCAAACACAATCACTGAACAGTGTCCTATTGCATAGGCACCAAGAAGCCCTGCAGAATACAAAAATTTTGTTGAAGCCAGTTTAAATACCACCGCAAGCATTGGCGCCATATAAGCAAATGTGCAGGGACCAAGAGCAATGCCAAAGATAAAGCCAAGCACAAATGCAGCAAACATACCCTTCTTTTTCATGCCCGGCTTTGAAGACGCAGAGAGAAAAGGAATATTGATGATTTCAAGCAAATACAATCCAATAATTATAAAAACTGCCGCGACGATATAATTACCAGAACGTCCGATATTTCCAATCATTTTTCCGAGTCCCGCAGTAATGAGTCCAATCAGTGCAATTGTCAGCAGTATTCCGAATGCAAAAATACCGGATAGATAAAAGGCGGTCTTTGTCGTAATTTTCCCCTGATTGCTGATGAATCCTATGATAAGAGGAATGCTTACAAGATGACAGGGGCTCAGAAGAATACTCAAAACCCCCCATATAAATGATGCAGAAACTGCAATAAATGGCGAACCTTCAACAGCATGTGAAAGGGATTCAAACAATTGATACATTTTTATTCTTCCAGGCGGTATCCGAGTTCATTCCATTTGTTAAGGATGTCCTGTTTTGACATGAATCCTTCATGCCTGTACAATTCATTTCCATTCTCATCTAAAAAAATCTGTGTGGGTATTAACCTGATTCTATATCTATCTCCTGCTTCTGGATTTTTCCATACATCAATAAATTCCACATCAAGTTTTCCCTGATACTGATTTTTCAATTCTTCTAGAACAGGGGCCATCATTTTACATGGCACGCATTTATCGGCTCCAAGGTCAATGAGTTTAGGAATGCCTTTTTTCTTTTTGATCTTCTTTTGCTCGAGTTGTTTTTTGCCTGTTTCCAATTGTGTGATTTTTGTTTCTTCTGACGGGTTATAAGTTTTGCTGCTTGCAGCAATTGTTTGATTGTATTTTGATTCTGATGTTTTATTTACAATGACCATTGTGATTGCCGCTATACATATAAGTGTAATGAGTATAATTTTCGGAATGCTTAACTTTTTATTTTTCATCGGTTACTCCCTTTTCTTATTTTCTTCATCACAACTACAGCAGAAATTTTTTGTTTGTTGCGAATCCGGTTTGTCCGAATTGCACTTTTGTGGTATATCCTGTTTCTTGATTAATTCTAATATCTTATTGATATTTTCTTCACTCACAATGGATTTGCCCTTCATAAATCCCAATTCTTGAAGCGAAATGCTAATAGGTTGGTAACCAGCGTGAATCAGTGCTTTTGAGGCACATGCAACAGGGCAACCATCAATAGCGACGACTTCTTCTGCTGCTTTTGTGTTTTCAAGAAAACTTGGTATATGGGCTGCGACCCCTGCTAAACAATAGATTTTTCCCCAACCATCCTGCGTTAATTTTCTTGCCACCCTATCAGTAAGTGCGCCAACATCCGAACCACCGGCGCAAGGAAAAAGTAATCTTAACGGACCACCACAACAACACTTTTCTGCCATTTTTCCTCCATGTGTTTTTTATCGAAGCATATTTTTGATTTCATCAACTGATGGGATTCTGCCAGATGTTTTTACTTCCCCATCAATGGCAAGTGCAGGTGTCATCATTACGCCAAAATTCATGATATCATTGATATTTGTAATTTTTTCTATTTCGTATTCAATGCCAAGTTCCTTTGCAGCCATTTCAGCATTTTCAGCAAGTTTTTTGCACTTTGGGCATCCTGTGCCAAGAATTTGTATTTTTTTCATAAATCCCTCCCGGTTGTTTTGCAGAAAACTTTCAACAATTGTTTTATTTCTCATCTCGTTTCACCCTCTTGCATACTCTTTTCCATCGAAAAGAGAACGGGTGTTATTTTACGATATTTCCAAAAACTATGCCACAGAATGTTGAAATTAAAACAACCATCACTACATAAATAACTGTTTTCTTTGTGCCCATAATGCTTCGCAGTACCAGCATACTTGGTAAACTCAATGCAGGACCTGCAAGAAGAAGTGCGAGAGCGGGTCCTTTTCCCATTCCAGACCCGATAAGCCCCTGAAGAATCGGCACTTCTGTCAGGGTTGCAAAATACATAAAAGCCCCCACAATAGAAGCAAATAAATTTGCTGATAAGGAATTCCCACCAACAAGTCCTGATACAAACTTTGAAGGAATAATTCCTTCATGTCCTGGTCTGCCCAGTAAAAGTCCTGCCAGAAAAACTCCGATTAACAGAAGAGGAGTAATTGTTGACTAACGATACGTTAAGTTGTAAAATACCCGACATGGAAATAAGATTACACAAGAATGCAACCACGACAATAGCGATAAGGCAAGCGATAAAGGAGAGTAATCTTTCGGCATATGCC
>Ga0116165_1001964_pt1 | contig 15104 bp, 10 predicted proteins | sample AD_JPNMR1_MetaG_FD_89885 | JGI IMG/M metagenome (GOLD analysis project Ga0116165, IMG submission 89885) | Active sludge microbial communities of municipal wastewater-treating anaerobic digesters from Japan - AD_JPNMR1_MetaG | ecosystem: Engineered > Bioreactor > Anaerobic > Digestate | place...
AGGGATTTCTCTCTTTCTACTTTATTTGGGGAGGGTTTCTCTGCTGTATATATAGCTACAGGAGCCTGGAGAGGGATGAAGTTAGGGGTAGAAGGAGAGGATCATCCTCGAGTATGGGATGGTCTTCGGTATCTCGTTTCTCTCAACCAGGGAGATGATGTTCCTGAAGCTGAAAATGTGGTGGTAATTGGAGGAGGCAACGTGGCCATAGATTGTGCTCGCAGCGCTCTTCGCCAGGGGGCAAAAAGTGTCTCTGTGTATTATCGCCGCTCTCGGGAAGAAATGCCCGCCCGAGCTGAGGAAATTGAAGAAGCACAAGAAGAAGGGGTAGAGTTTTACTTTTGTGCCAGTCCCCGCCGATTCGAAGAAAGAGACGGACATCTTTTTATGGAGACTTATGTTATGAGGTTATGTGCTCCTGATGAGTCGGGAAGAAGAAGACCGGAAATTATTCCCGGGGCTGGTTTTGAAGTGGAGGGAGACCTTTTCCTGGTAGCTACAGGGCAAAGAGTAGATATACCAGAAGGAGAAGTAGAGCTCACTTCCTATGGAACGATAATGGTCGATGATGCCCTACATACTTCTCGAGGGGGAGTTTTTGCCGGGGGAGATGTGGTTTTGGGTCCTGCTACTTTAGTGGAGGCCATTGCTCAGGGAAAAAGAGCCGCTCTTTCCACTTCCAGCTTTCTACAGGGTGAAAAGTTTTCAGAAGAAAAAAGACCTCCTGCACCTTTGAATATTCCCTGGAACAGGGAAAGAAAGCCGCAAGTAAAAGTGAAAAAGCTTCCTGCAGAAGAGAGGATTAGAAATTTCTCGGAAGTGAGCTTGGGCTACAGCACCGAAGAAGCGCAAAGTGAAGCAGAAAGGTGCCTTACCTGTGGAGGATGCGCAGAGTGTATGCAGTGTGTTTTAGCCTGTCAGAGAGGAGCTATAAACCATAAAGAGGAGGACAGGGAAGAAGAAATACAGGTAGGAGCAATAATTTACACTACCGGAGCCCATGCCTTTGACCCCTCTTCAGCTTACCGAGAGCTAAAATATAAAAAATATCCCAATGTGATCACCAGCCTCGATTTTGAGCGTATTCTCAATGCCTCTGGTCCTTTTAGAGGGAAAGTAATAAGACCGGGAGATGGAAAAGTTCCCCAAAAAGTGGCTTTCATCCAGTGTGTGGGTTCTCGAGACCCGGATAGAGGAAAACCTTACTGTTCCTCAGTTTGCTGTATGTATGCTATCAAAGAAGCTCTGGTAGCTAAAGAACATCTATTGTTAGAAGGAGAGAAAGATTTTCAGGTTACCATTTTCTATATCGACCTTCGCTCTTACGGAAAAGATTTTGAACGCTATTATGAACGGGCTAAAAAAGAGGGAATCCGTTTTGTCCAGAGCAAAGTAGATAAAGTTGAAGAGCTGGATAATGGGGACTTAGAACTTTATTATTCTAATCCCCAGGGAGGGGTAGAAAAAGAAGTTTTTGATTTGGTGGTGCTATCGGTGGGTTTAGAGATAGAGGAGAAACAAAAAGAAGAGTTAGAAAAATTAGGCTTTTCTTTAAGCCCGGAAGGATTTCCTTATACCGATTCTCTTTTCCCCATTCGCTCTTTAAAAGAAGGAATATGGGTAGCAGGGACATTAGGTGGACCAAAAGATATTCCTGATACAGTGATAGAGGCCAGTGCTGCTTCTTGTGAGGTAGCTTCTTTTCTCCACTCTTCTCGGTTCCAGGAGGTGAAGGAAAAAGAATATCCTCCGGAGAGAAATGTGGAGTCTGAACCATTACGTATTGGAGTATTCATCTGCCACTGTGGAATAAACATCGCTGGAGTGGTAAAGATAGAAGAAGTAGTGGAGAAAGCGAAAAAGATTCCTGGGGTAGCTTATGTGGAAGCCAATCTTTATACCTGCTCTCAAGATACTCAGGAAAGAATAAAGGAAAGAATAGAGGAATACCAGTTGAATAGAATAGTAGTAGCTTCTTGCTCCCCTCGGACTCATGAACCTCTCTTTCAAGAAACTCTCCGCGAAGCAGGACTGAATCCTCATCTTTTTGAGATGGCCAACATCCGGGACCAATGTTCTTGGGTACATCAGCTCCAGCCGGAGGAAGCCACAAAAAAAGCACAAGACTTAGTAGCTATGGCGGTAGCTAAAGCTTCCTTCTTAGAGCCGCTGCAGCCTGTTTCTTTGTCAGTAGATAAATCGGTTCTCATTGTGGGAGGGGGGGTTGCCGGCTTAGTAGCGGCAAAAGAAGCCCAGAGGCAAGGCTTGCGGGTGTATCTTGTAGAGAAAGAGAAAGAGCTGGGAGGGCAGCTGCGGGGTTTTAATCACCGATTTACCTTAGAAGGTGAAGATTTAGTAGAATTTAAAAACAGTTTAGAGAGAGATATAAGTGAACACCCGGATATAGAGGTCTTTCGGGAAGCAGAAGTGATAGAGGTTAATGGTTTTGTGGGCAATTTTGAAAGCAAATTACGAATAAAAGGGGAAGAAAAAGTTATCCATCACGGAGGGGTAATTATCGCTACCGGTGCTACAGAACATCAGCCTCGAGAATTTCATTATGGGGAAGATGAGAGAATAATTACCCAGACTGAACTGGAAAAAATGCTAAACGAGGGGCTATCATCGTCTCCTCAACGAGTGGTTATGATTCAGTGTGTAGGTTCAAGAGATGAGGAGCATCCTTATTGCAGTAAGGTTTGTTGTTTTACGGCTTTGAAAAATGCCCTGACTCTTAAAAAACTCTCTCCTCAGACTGAGGTATACATTCTTTATCGGGATATGAGAAGTTATGGTCTCGCAGAAAGCTATTATCGAGAAGCTCGGGAGAAAGGAGTGGTTTTCATCCCCTTTCCCGATGACCTTCCTCCCTCTCTATCTCTGGGGGAAGATATTGCTCTGCACCTCAGGAGCTCCTTAGGAGAAGAAGTTATCCTGCATAGCGATTTAGTGGTTTTGAGCACCGGAATAGAACCACAGAGGAGTAACGAGAAAATAGCTCAGCTATTTAAAGTGCCTCTTAACCAGGATGGCTTCTTTTTAGAAGCTCATGTAAAGCTCCGCCCGGTAGACTTTGCCACCGATGGAGTTTATGTTTGTGGCCTGGCTCATAGCCCCAAACCAGCCCGAGAAAGTATTTTGCAAGCCAAAGCTTGTATTTCCCGGCTTATGAATGTTTTAAGTAAAGACACCATTCAATCTGAAGCTCAAATTGCCCAGGTGATTAAGGAACGATGCACTGCCTGTGGTGATTGTGAAAAAATCTGTCAGTATCAGGCAGTAAAAGTAGACCAGGAGCAAAGGATAGCCGAGGTTAACGCCGCTTTGTGCAAGGGGTGCGGCCTTTGCAGTGCTACCTGTAAAAGTGGAGCTATCCGGGTGCCGGGATTTGCTCCGGAAGAAATAGTCTCGGAGATGGAGTATATACTATGAAAAACAACTGGGAACCTAAAATTGTAGCTTTTCTGTGCCACTGGTGTAGTTATGCTGGTGCTGATTTAGCAGGAATAAGCAGAATTCAATATCCTCCCAACATCCGGGTGATTCGTGTTCCCTGTTCGGGAGCGGTTAATCCTCTTTATATTTTGAAAGCACTTCGAGAAGGGGCAGATGGAGTTTTAGTTTCTGGTTGTCACCCTGGTGATTGCCATTACCTGAGTGGTAATTATTTTGCCCGGCGTAAATTTTTTATTCTCCATGAATTATTACAATGGGTAGGAATAGAAAAAGATCGAGTGCAGTTTTCCTGGGTTTCAGCTTCTGAAGGACAAAAGTTTTCTCAAGTGGTAGAAGAAACGGTAGAAAAAGTGAAAAAATTGGGTCCAGCTAAAAAGTTGGTGAAGGAGTTTACCTTCCATGTTTGAAAAAGAAATACGAAGAAAATCCGAAGAGCTTTTGGAAACAAAAACAGTAGATATGGTTATTGGCTATACCTCCGGGTCTTTACCTTTTCAGGCCAGACCAGTTTTGATTTCCTCTCCTGAAGATACAGAGCAACTGGTGTGGAATCACTTCTCGAGCCCCAATTTAGCTCGCTATCTTTTACCCTACCGGGATAGCTCTAAAAAGATTGCTCTTCTGGCCAAAGGGTGCGATGCTCGAGCAGTAATGGTTTTGATTCAGGAAAAACAATTCCCCCGGGAGAGAGTTCATATAATAGGATTACCGTGCCCGGGAATGATTAGCAAAACCAAGTTAGAAAAAGAGCTGGGAGAAATAAAAGAAGAAGATTTCTCCTTTGAGAAAGATACTTTTCTCTGGCAAGGTAAAAAATGGGAGATATTTCCTTTTTTAGAAGACACTTGCTCTCGCTGCCGATATCCTAATCCTCCCCTTTATGATGAGCTAATAGGGGAAAAAAGAGAGCCCTGGGGAAGTTCCAGCACCGATTACTTAGAAAAAATAAATGGCCAATCGGAGGAAGAGAGATGGCAATTTTGGGAAGAAGAGTTTAGTCGTTGTATACGCTGTTATGCCTGCCGCAATGCCTGTCCACTGTGCTACTGTAAGGAGTGCTTTGCAGAAAGTGATTTACCTCGCTGGGTGAGTGGAGTTCCCACTCTTTCTGATAATTTGTTTTTCCATTTAGGTAGAAGCATGCATCTGGCAGGAAGGTGCGTAGAGTGTGGAGCTTGTGAGCGGGCCTGTCCGGAGGAGATAAAAATCGGACTTTTACCTTTAAAAGTAGAAATGATAATAAAAAATAATTTCTCTTTTGAAGCCGGGCTGTCACTTGAAGAAGATGCCCCTCTTTTGACCTACAGAGAAACTGACCCTGGGGAGTTCATAAAATGAGGAAAGCGATGAATGAAGGATTAATAGCTAAGGAAAAATGGTGGGAGTGGGTGGAAGATAAAAAAGACAGAGTATTTTTAACCGAACGGGCTAAAAGCAGGTATGGAAAGTGGTTTCCCCGGGAAGTAAAAGTAGTTAAAAATGGAAAGGAAATTCTTCTCCCTCCCGGGGAGGAAGTTTACCGTTACTTCTGGACAGGGGAGAAGTGGAAAATAGAAGAAGGAGAGATTAGTGCCTCTTCAGCTTTCCTTTTTTCTCTTCCCTGCGAAGCTCGAGCGATTATTGAGGTTACTGATAAAATTTTTTTAAATAACCCGATAGATAAAAACTACTGGCTGAGGAGAAAATCGCTTTCTTTGGGAATTATGGCTTGTTTACAACCTGAGCCCACCTGTTTTTGTTCTTCAGTAGGAGGGGGCCCTTTCTGGAGAGATGAAGGAGCTTTATTTTTAGTTCCTCGGGAAGATGATATTTATATCCAGGGAGAAGGAGAACTTTTTTCCTTTAGTGAAGGGGTGGAAGAAAAAATAAAAGAGGAAATTCAGGCTCTTCAAAAAAAAGCCGAAAGTGTGCTTCCTTCTCTTCTTCCTTCTTATTTTCCTCAAGAACTCTACCGTTATTTTGAAGATGAAGAATGGAATGAACTCAGCTGGCATTGTATAAACTGTGGTGCTTGCACGTTTTTATGCCCTACCTGTTATTGCTTTGATTTAAACGTAGAAGGGAAACTAAAAGGGTTTCAGCTCCGCAGCTGGGATAGCTGTATGTTTCCCAAATTTACCCTTCACGCTTCTTTTCATAATCCCCGTCCTACGGGAAAAGAGCGAGTGAGGCAACGAGTGATGCACAAATTTTCCTATTTTCCAGAGCGAGAAGGAAATTTTGCCTGCGTAGGTTGTGGAGTGTGCGTAGAGAAGTGCCCGGTAAACTGGGACATTCGAGAGGCTATTGAGAGGATGGTGGAAAAAATTGACCGCTTCAGAACCTGAAATTAATAATCCTTATCTACCTCTTCTTTTACCTATAGCAGAAATTATCGAGGAAACCAGAGATATTAAGACTTTCCGCTTGCGAGGGAACTCGATCTTTTCCTATCTTCCCGGGCAATTTGCTGAAGTATTTGTTCCGGGGAGAGGAGAAGCCCCCTTTTCTATAACTTCTTCTCCTACCGATGGAGAAATTTTAGAATTCAGCATTAAAAGGATAGGAACGGTAACCACTGCTCTGCATCGGATGAACCAGGGAGAAGAGATAGGAGTGCGAGGTCCCTATGGAAATGGCTTCCCCATAGAGGAGCTAAAAAACCATAATCTTCTCTTTGTGGGAGGAGGGATCGGGCTGGCTCCTTTGCGTTCTCTCATTAACTACGTTCTTTCTCCTCAGCACCGGGGAGAGTTTGGAGAAATATTCATCCTTTACGGGGCAAGAAGTCCCGAAGATCTGGTCTTTAAGTGGGAGTTAGGAAAATGGGAGGAAAGAGAAGACCTCCATCTTCTCGTTACTGTAGACCGGGGAGATAGTTCCTGGAGGGGAAGAGTAGGGTTGGTTCCTCAAGTGCTAAAAGAGGAGGTAAAAATAAAGGCAGAGGAGTGGAAAAGTATAGTTTGTGGTCCACCGATTATGATAAAATTTACCATTAAGTCTCTTCTGGAGATGGGTTTTTCCCCTTCTCAGATAATCACTACCTTAGAGATGAAAATGAAGTGTGGTTTGGGGAAATGTGGCCGGTGCAATATCGGGCCTTTCTACGTTTGCCAGGAAGGACCGGTTTTTTCTTATGAAGTATTGCAGAATTTACCAGAAGAATACTGAAGAGGGAAAGAAGGAGTGGCTTTGACTTACGAGGAAGCGGTAAAGTATCTCTATGGTTTGATCAATTACGAAAAAATCAGTTTTTCCTATTCTGATTTAAAACTGGATAGAATGAGAGAACTGGTAAATAGATTAAGTAATCCCCAGAATGATTTTTCCTCCATTCTTGTAGCGGGAACGAAAGGCAAAGGTAGCACTGCTTATTTTCTGGAGCGGCTCTTTTTAGCCTGGGGGTGGAAGTGTGGTTTTTATACTAAACCTCATCTTCTGACTTTCCGGGAAAGAATACGGTTGGAGGGTAATCTGATCCCTGCTCAGGATCTCGCGAACCTTGTTGAGGAGATAAAACCGGTGGTAGAGGAAATGAGAAACTCTCCCTGGGGAAGGCCTACTTATTTTGAAGTGTCGGTAGCTTTGGCTTTCCTTTATTTTTCTCGGAAGAAAGTAGATGTGGCAGTAATAGAAGTGGGGTTAGGAGGAAGATTAGATGCTACCAATGTTTGTGAACCTCAGCTTACTGTTATTACTCCTATCAGCTTTGACCATACCGATGTTCTGGGAGATACCCTTTCTGCCATTGCCCGAGAAAAAGCAGGAATTTTAAGAAAAGGTATTAAATTAGTTCTCTTACCTCAAGAAGAAGAAGCTCGAAAAACCATTTTGAAGGAAGCACAAGAAAAAAGTGCACCAGTTAGTGAGGTAGAAAAAGAATGCCGGTGGCAAATTTTATCTCGAGAGAAAAGTGGCTCGCTATTTTCTTTTTCGATAGGTGATTGGGGAGAAGGTGTGTGCAGTCTTTCTCTTTTAGGAGACCACCAGGTAGTTAATTTTCTTAGTGCACTTCTCGCCGCTCGAGAATGGGGCTTATCTTTCGATCAACAAAAATTAGGTAGAGCTCTAAAAGACCTGTACTGGCCGGGTAGGATTCAGATTCTCTCTCTGGAGCCTTTGGTGGTATTTGACGTAGCCCATAATCAGGCTTCTTTTTCTCAATTGATTAAGACTCTCCAGGATTTTTTGGGAATGGAAAAAGCAGTATTTTTACTCGGTCTTTTAGAGGGAAAGGACTATATAGGTATAGCCCAGGAGCTAAAAGGATTTACCTCGCGCGTTTTCCTCACTCTACCTTTAAATCCTAAAGCTATTCTTCCCCAGATAATCTCCCCTTACCTAAAGAGGGAAGGTATAGAGGTAGAAATAGTTAAAGACCTTTTTCAAGCACGAGATCTGGCTTTTCAGTTTGCTCAAGAAGAGAAGTTGCCTTTAGTTACGGCGGGTTCTTTTTACCTCGCTCCACTTTTTGCTCAACAATTATTTTTACCCCAAGAGGAGGAAAAAGCTTATGTTGATAGTAGCAGAAAGAATTAATGCTACTCGAAAACCTGTTCGAGAAGCTCTGGAAAGAAAGGATGAAAATTTTTTTATTCAGGAAGCTAAAAAGCAGGAGGCAGCAGGGGCTCACTTTATAGATGTGAATGCTGGAACTGAAGCCAGCCAGGAAATAGAAAATCTACCGTGGCTTGTGGAATTAATTCAGGATGAGGTAAGCATTCCTCTTTCTCTTGATTCGGCCAACGACGAGGCTTTAGCCCGGGCTCTACGAGTTTACAATAAAAAAGAAGTAATGATTAATTCTTTCACTGCTGAAGAAGAGAGAATAAAAGCTATTTTACCTTTAGCGAAAGATTATAATGCTCTGGTAGTGGGTTTGGCTATGGGAAAAGGAGGAGTCCCTCAGTCTTCAGAAGACCGCCTGAGATTGGTGGATACGCTGATAGAAGCGGTAGACTCTTATAAGATTGGAAGAGATAAACTTTTTGTAGACCCCCTGGTAGTACCTATTGGCACCGATCACTCTCAGGGTAAAGTTTTTCTTGAAACAGTGAAAATAGTAAAAGAAAAATATGATGAAGTTAGAACTATTTGTGGCCTCAGCAACATCTCTTATGGCATGCCCAATCGGAGGTTGCTTAACCGTACCTTTCTTATTCTAGCTCGAGGTTATGGTTTGGACGCTTCTATCATTGATCCTCTGGATCAGGAGCTAATGAGTAGCATCTACGCTACTGAGGTTCTTTTGGGCTATGATGAGTTTTGCATGAATTATTTATCAGCTTATCGGTCAGGTAAATTGGAAGGTTGAACTGGTATCAAAATTTATCCCCCCTTTAGTAAAAAGACCGGAGGTACAGTCTTTTGTCTAAAAGATTAGTTTTAGTTGTTATCTGGCTGGCTATTTTAGTCTACCCTGTCTTGGCTAATGAAGATGTAATTTTAGATTACGCTTTATGCGTAGGATTAGACCAGGATGGGCTACCTCTTGAGCGCCGGGATATATTTATTACTGAGGAAGAAAAGATACTCTGCTGGGTATTTGTGAGCGAAGTTCACAAGGGAGATGAGTTGCGTTGGGAATTTCAACCACCCCGGGGAGAAGTATATGAAAGCATTTTAATAGTGGAAGAGGACAATCGATATGTAGGTGCTACCGGGGAGCTGTCTCTCACCATTTATCGTAATACCATCCCTCCTGGAGAGTGGAAAGTAAATTTTTATCTCAATGGGGAAAAGTATCTGGAGCTTCCTTTTACTCTTCTGGAGAGCAATATCGGCGAAAGTGAAACTTTAGAAGAGGCTATTCAGAAAACTGTTGTAGTTATCAGAAAATTGGGATACGAAGTCCTGGATTTAAATGTTGATGATAGTAATCAAGCTTATTTAAGAATGAATATGGTGGCTCCTACCCTTGACCAACGAGTGTGGAACCAGATTGGTATAGGGTTTGAATCTTTAAAAAGAGTTTTTCCTCAATCATCCTGGTTTTTAGTTCAGCTTATCTTAGATAATGAGTATGTATTAAGTTTTCAGGTAAGAGCTTATGATTTTGATATGTGGAGAAAAGGAAATCTGAATACTGATGAGTTCTGGAAGAAAAAGGTGCATCGTTACGTTTATGATTTAAAGAATAAGGAAGAGATTCAGGATGTATCTTCCTTTTATCTGGAGAAGTTTGAGGTAATATATTGAGAAGGTGAGTTTCAATGAGGAAAGTTTTTAGTAAGTTTTCACTGAGAGACTTTCAATTTTTAGCTGATTTAGTGGGAGAGGATAAAGATAAGACCTATTTTATCGATCTGGTGACCCGGGATCCTGATTCTTTAGATTTGGTGCTGGAAGAAGAGGAAATTTTTAAGAAGGTAATCCAGAGTGAGGATGTTTTTGTCCGCATCAGTCCTTATCTATATTTTGAACTTCTTCTCCGTCAAGCTATCCGGGACATAAAAAGAGATGCATATACACTAGAGCAAGTAGGTTACAAAACTCGAGTGCCGGTTTTTGATAGCCAAAAAGTTTTAGAGGTCCTTTCCCAGGACGAGATCAGAGACTATCTGGTGGAGCTGCTAGTTTCTTTTATCCGGGTTAATCAATTTACCATTTATCTCAATCGGGGTAGAGGCATTTATTTCAAAAAAGTTTTATCCGATATGGATTTTGACCTTCTGGTAGAAATGAGTGAAATAGTAGATGAGCCTTATCGCTTTGTCTTTCTGAAACGAGCGGGAGACCTGGCTTTATTCTTAAGTGGTATATTTCCTGAACAACTTTTTGGAGAGCGATCTCATTCTCTGGCCAAAAATAGACGGTTGCTTTCCTGGACTAACAAGGGGGAAGATTTGGAGAAAAAAGGAAGCGAGCTATATCACAAAGCTAGCGAGAGTGAAATAGCTAAGGAAAGAGAATTGAGTCCTGTATTGACTATGATGGCAGATAATTTTACTTTCACTAAAAAACCTCTTAACGTTATGGCAGATAGATATCTATACCTCAGAAAACACGATATTTTTCCCTTTATTGATAACCAAAACTAATTTTGGATAGGACCTTATTTCTTATTTTTACAAGCAGTTAGCCACAAAAATGGTGGTAATGCTTCTTATTTATGAGAGAAGAAGCCTCTTTTCTAAAAACAGTGGCACAGAAAGCAGGCTTCTGGGTGAGTGATAAAGAAGCAGATGAGAAAGTAAGAATAGCCTATCAGGTACTGCAAAGACGAGCACTGATCAACTTAGCAAAGTAGTTAACACTCGAGAGGTTGCAGAAAGAGGAGCTTTTTAATCTCTTTAGCTACTACTGGAGAGAGAGGAAGTGTTCTTTTCTTTCTTGTTTTAGCGACATCTTCAGGAATAGTTACCTCAAATGAGGCAAGATTAAAGTCTTCTTTTTTGAGCTTTAATGCTTCTCCGGGGCGAATACCAGTATCCAGCATAAAAAGGATAAGACAGTAATCACGAAAGCCAGCATAACTCTTTTTATCTGGAGCGTTAAGTAACTCTTTTAATACCTCAATCGGTATCGCTCGAGCTCTCCCTTCATCTTTCCTCTTTTTAAAGTCTACCGGGTTTTTCTCGATGACGTTTTCTTTTACTAAAAAATCAAAGAAAGCTTTAAGATATACTCGGCGAAGATTGAAAGTAGCAGGTTTAATATCATCGGAGAAATACTTGAGGATGGAAGTTCTTAAATCTTTCTCTGAACGTAGAGCACGAGGAAAGCGTTTAAAAAAGCTGGTAATGTGAGTCTTATAAGCGTAGATAGTGCGGGGAGCTTTACCTTCTGCTTTCCTTTCAAAGAGGAACAGCTCTAAGAAACTTTCCCAGCCCTCAGGTTGCGGAAGTTTTACTACCTGCCCCACAGAAATCGCCTCTTCCTGGGAGTAGATTTATAGTCGTCGGACTCAGGGGTTTTTAGAGAGGGTAGAGAAGGCGAAAATGGTTCTGTGAAGCCTTGGCGCGCCTGGAGGGAGTTGAACCCCCAACCTACGGATCCGAAGTCCGCCGCTCTATCCTATTGAGCTACAGGCGCGCAACCAAAGGGTTTAATCTAATCCACTACTATTCTATAATTTTATACCCTTATCTGTCAATGAACATTTATAGATTAGCTCTCCCAGATTCCGGAAAAGGAAAGATATAAGTGTAACTAAACTAATGGTTTTTTGAAAAAGCGAGGAAGCTGAATAGATTTTGAACTCTTAAGTTAAGAAATTTTGCATTTCTACATTTTGTAAAATTGGTTAGCAAATCGCTATGTCGCCCCCGGAGAGAGTTAACTGCAAAAATCATTACAATGTTTCTGTCGTCGTTGAGAGGCTTATTTCTCAAAAGGGCTATATAGTAAGATATTCCCTTGCGGTCATGCAGTGATGAAAGAAGAGAGTATCCCTCTTATTGGTAATAACAGGTTTTGTAGGATACCATAAAAGGAGAATTTCATCCTTTTCCCGGTTTTAAAATCTGAAGTTCTACCTCTTGACAGTTATGTTATATTTAACCGAGGGTGTTGGAATGAAAGCGTTATTAGCTTTGGAAGATGGAAGAATTTTCCAGGGTTATGCTTTTGGTACGGAAGGAGAAGCAGGGGGGGAAGTAATCTTTGATACCGGCATGACCGGCTACCAGGAAGTCCTCACCGATCCTTCTTTTCGAGGTCAAATCGTAACCATAACCTATCCTCTCGTCGGTAATTGCGGCATCAACTCTCAAGATTCAGAATCTTCTCGTCCTCAAGTAGAAGCTTTAATTGTTAGAGAAAAAAGTACCATTTATAGTAGTTGGAGAGGAGAGGAAACCCTAGAAGAATATTTTAGACGCCATAACTTGCTGGGATTAGAAAGAATAGATACTCGAGCCCTTACCAGGCACATCCGGGAGAAGGGGGCTTTGCGGGGAGTAATCTCCACCCGAGACTCAGACCCGGCCTCTTTGATAAAAAAAGCGCGGCAAATTCCCCCCATGATTGGTCGGGATTTGGTCAGGGAAGTTACGACTCCTGCTCCTTATGTGTGGCAGGAAGAGGGAAAATTTAACATTTTGGTTGTGGATTGCGGGGTAAAATTTAGCATATTAAAAGAACTGGCCAAGAGAAATTGTCGAGTAGTAGTTTATCCCGCTACTTCCCCGGTAGAAGAAATTATAAAGGAAAAACCTCACGGAGTGGTTATCTCCAATGGGCCAGGAGATCCTGCTTCCCTTTCTTATCTGGTAGATCTGGTGCAAAAGATAATGGAGAGGTTTCCTATTATGGGAATATGTATTGGCCACCAGATAATGGCACAAGCCGTGGGAGGGAAAACTTTCAGATTGAAATTTGGCCATCACGGAACTAATCATCCGGTTAAAGATTTACGCTCTGGCTGGGTGGCCATAACTACTCAAAATCACGGTTTTGTTGTTGACTCCGATACTTTACCTCCCGAGGTAGAAGTTACCCACATTAATCTCAACGATTTTACTCTGGAGGGAATGAGACATAAGCGTTTACCCTTTTTCTCGGTGCAGTTTCATCCTGAGGCTCATCCCGGCCCTCATGATACTGTTTATCTTTTTGATGAGTTTATAAAGATGGTGGAGGATAATCTTGGCTAAAAGGGAAGATATCCAGAAAATTTTGATTATTGGTTCCGGTCCTATAGTAATCGGGCAGGCTTGTGAATTTGATTATTCAGGAGTTCAGGGGTGCAAAGCGCTAAAGAGTGAAGGTTACAAAGTGGTTTTGGTAAACAGTAACCCGGCCACCATTATGACTGATCCGGAGATGGCTGATCGTACCTATATCGAGCCTTTAGTTCCTGAAATTTTAGAAAAGATTATAGAGCGAGAGCAACCCGATGCTTTGCTTCCCACTTTGGGAGGACAAACTGCCTTAAATTTAACTGTACAGCTCGAAGAGCGAGGAGTGCTAAATAAGTGGGGAGTAGAAGTCTTGGGTGCCTCTATTCAAGCTATTAAAAAAGCAGAGGACCGCCGACTTTTTAAAGAATCCATGACTAAAGTGGGAATAGAAGTCCCTCGAAGCGGACAAGCTTATAGTTTAGAGGAAGCAATCCGAATAGCTAAAGAGATAGGTTTTCCTCTCGTTATAAGACCCAGCTTCACTCTGGGAGGGACAGGAGGAGCTATTGCCTACAATATTGAGGAGTTTGAAGATTTAGCTCAACAGGCATTGGATAGTAGCTTGATTCGAGAAATATTGATTGAAGAATCAGTAGCAGGCTGGAAAGAGTTTGAGCTGGAGGTTATGAGAGATGCTAAAGATAATGTGGTGGTCATTTGTTCTATTGAAAATTTCGACCCTATGGGAATACACACTGGTGATAGCATAACCGTGGCTCCTGCTCAAACCTTAACTGACCAGGAATATGAGTTGATGCGAGATTTAGCCATCAAAGCTATAAGAGAAATTGGAGTTGATACAGGAGGCTGTAATATTCAATTTGCCGTTAATCCTCAAAATGGTCGGATTGTAATTATTGAAATTAACCCCCGGGTTTCTCGTTCTTCGGCTCTTGCTTCCAAGGCTACGGGCTTTCCTATTGCTAAAATTGCCGCCAAATTAGCTATAGGTTATACTTTAGATGAAATTCCCAATGATATTACTCGCAAAACTCCAGCTTCTTTTGAACCAGCTCTGGACTATTGTGTGGTGAAAATCCCTCGTTTTACCTTCGAAAAATTTCCTGAAACTGAACCCTGGTTAGGAATTTCCATGAAGAGTGTGGGAGAGACTATGGCTATTGGGCGTAATTTTAAAGAAGCTCTTCAAAAAGGACTTCGTTCCCTGGAGATCGGTAAGTATGGTCTGGAGGATATCAAAAACTGGGAGGATTTTTCTCCGGGGAAGCGACAAGAAATATTACGGGAAAGGTTGGCTAAACCCAATGCTGAAAGAGTATTTTATATAAAAATGGCTATTAAAGAGGGTTTAAACATAGAAGAAATTTATAACTTAACTAAAATCGATCCCTGGTTTATTCATGAGATAGTAGAAATAGTAGAGATGGAAGAGGAGCTCAAGCATATAAAAGACTGGAAAAATTTGAACCCGGAATCAGGGAAAAGAGCCAAAGAATTTGGTTTTTCTGATCACCAGCTGGCTGAATTCTGGAATACCGAAGAAGAAGAAGTGAGAAGGTGGCGAGAAGAAAAGGGAATAGAGGCGGTTTACAAACAAGTAGATACCTGTGCCGGTGAATTCCCTGCCGAAACTCCTTATTACTATTCTACTTATGAGGAAGAATGTGAAGCTAACCCCTCAAAGAGAGAAAAGGCAATCATTTTAGGGGCAGGACCCAATCGGATAGGGCAGGGAATTGAATTTGATTATTGTTGTGTCCATGCGACCTGGGGCTTAAGGGACCTGGGTTATGAAACTATCATGGTGAATAGCAACCCGGAAACAGTGAGTACCGATTATGATACCTCAGACAAGTTGTTTTTTGAACCAGTGTACTTAGAAGATGTTCTTAACGTGGTAGAGAAAGAAAACCCTCACGGAGTGATACTCCAGCTGGGAGGACAAACTCCTCTCAATTTAGCTAAAGGTTTAGAGAGAGCAGGAGTAAAAATTTTAGGGACTTCTCCAGAAAGTATCGATATGGCTGAAGACCGAGATCGGTTTAAGGAATTAGTTGATAAAATTGGACTAAAACAGCCCCGCAG
>Ga0116165_1001965_pt1 | contig 15094 bp, 12 predicted proteins | sample AD_JPNMR1_MetaG_FD_89885 | JGI IMG/M metagenome (GOLD analysis project Ga0116165, IMG submission 89885) | Active sludge microbial communities of municipal wastewater-treating anaerobic digesters from Japan - AD_JPNMR1_MetaG | ecosystem: Engineered > Bioreactor > Anaerobic > Digestate | place...
ATAATCTATTTTCTATCTGTTATAATATTTTTCCTCTTTTCTACAACTGTTATTTTAAATACAAAGAAAAATTGAGGAGTAAAAAATATGTCATCAAAAAAGAAATTTCAGAAATATAGTTCCTCTATTATTGGAATAATACTTTTTCTTTGCGTGGTTATCGCTTTCAATGCACTTATTTCAAAAATTCAATTTCGAGTTGATTTAACTGAAGAAAAACTATTTACGTTATCCGATGGAACAAAAAAAATAATATCTAAACTCGAAAATCCAGTTAATTTCAGATTTTATAGAAGTAGGTCTGATAACAGAATGCCAGTACAACTTGCAGGATTCGCGGAAAGAATAAGGGACCTGCTTGATGAATACGTAAAAAACTCAAATGGCAAAATTACTATTGAAGAATTTGATCCTACTCCCGATTCTGATGCAGAAGATGCAGCTGCTCTTGATGGAATTAGTGGTCAGGCAATGCCCGATGGTGAAAAATTATATCTTGGTCTTGCTGTAACATGTCTTGACAAAACAGTAACAATACCATTCTTTTTCCCTCACGAAGAGGCAATCACTGAGTACAAAATTACCAGTGCCATTGATGAAGCAGTATCTGCGGACAAAAAAAAGAAAATAGGCATTATAACGGAATTACCAATCCTCGGCGGTCCTATGGCAATGTTCATGCGCAGGAACCCTCGAGATGATACATGGTTGATAGCTAGTGAACTTAAACGGCGTTTTGAAATAATTCAAATTAAATCTGATGAAGAGGAAATCCCCAAAGACCTTAGTGCTCTACTCATAATACATCCTAAAAATATCTCAGAAAAAACACTATTTGCAATAGACCAATATCTTATGGCAGGAGGAAAGTTATTAATTGCACTCGATAGTTATTGCATTACAGAATCCAGAAATAATCCTCAGGCTATGATGGGCCAACCAGTTCCCCCAGGTTCATCAAATATTCCTAAATTTCTTGAAAAATGGAAAATTGAATTTTCCGATACAAAAGTTGTTGCAGACCTCAACAACTCGATGAGAAATATAAATTCACCAAACGCAGAAGTATATCCAACTGTCCTCGATTTCAGAAATTTCGCAGAAAAAAATTCAGATCCAGCAATTTCAAATATTAATCACGTCAATATGGTTTATGCTGGCTGCTTTACAGGTTCACCAGCCGAGGGACTTAAATTGGAAAAAATCATAAAAGCTTCAGATAATTCTGCCCTGGTAGATTCTTTCCTTGCTGAAGTCGGAAATGATCAAGTAATGAAAGGTTTTAAGAAAGATATGACCGAAAAAATATTAGTGGCAAAATTGTCTGGCAAATTCAAAACAGCTTTCCCGGATGGAAAACCTCAAAGTAATAACGATAAACCAGCTGAATCAGAGAATGCGCAGGGAAAAGATGATAAAAAAGTAGAAAACACAGAAAAACCCAAATTATTAACAGAATCTCCAGAAACGGTTGTAATTTTAATCTCCGATGTGGATATGTTTGCAGATGACTTTTGTGTGCAGAAACAAAATTTTCTAGGGACAACAATTATACAACCTTTTAATGATAATCTGGTTTTATTACAGAATATTATCGAACAACTCTCTGGCTCTCCTGAACTTTTGACTATAAGGAGTAAGAATGTAATAGAAAGGCCTTTTACAAGAATTGTTAGTATGTTAAACCAGGCACAAGAAAAATATCAACAGGAAATACAAAACCTTGAAAAAACACGAGAAGAAGTGGAAAGTAAAATAAATGAACTTCAGAGAGGAAAAAGCGGCTCTCAGCAATTTATACTTACAAAAGAACAAAAAGAACAGATCGAAAAATATCGCAAAGAAGCTGCTATGACAGCTAAAAAACTCAAAGAAACAAGAAAGGAACTCAGAAAAGATATTGATGAACTTCAAATAAAGTTACAAATAATAAACGCCGCTGCTGTTCCTATCGCATTAGTAGCAATCGGTATTGCGGTGTGGTTAAATAGCATAAGAAGGAGATCAAAATGAAACCCAAAAATCTATTTTTACTCATTGTAATTGCTGCTGTGCTCATAACAAGTTTTTTCTTACTCAGGCAAAAAGAACTCAAAAAACTTGCTTATGATCAGGAAAAAATTGGTATGCCTGTATTGAAGGGAATCGAATTGGATAACCTCAATAATTTAAAGATATTTTCGGGCAAAGATTTAAAAGTTGAACTGAAGAAAAATCAAGATTCGTGGAATGTCGTCAATCTCTACGATTATCCTGCAAGCCCATCTAAATTGCGTTCTCTCACAGTTGATCTGCTTGAAATGAAAGTTCTAAGAAATATTAGTGCACAAGAATCTCAATTTGCAAAATTTGGCCTTGATATAGAAAATCCCTCTTTTTCCCCTGTTAGGGTTGAACTCAATTCTGAAAATGCGAAAATCGCAGAATTCATAGCTGGTAAAAAATATGAGAGAGAAATATCACAGAACTTCAACGCTCCATTTTCTGAAGGAAGATATCTGCTGGTTGGGAAGAGCAAGAATATAATTCTATGTGATAAAACCCTTTATTACCTTGAAAATGAAGCATCTGATTGGATTGATAAGGAGTTTTTCTCTGCTGGGAAAGTAAAAAAAGCTGAATTGTTAGAAAATGAAAAAATTCTCTGGAAACTTATCAGAAATGAAGAAAATGAAGATATGAAACTTGAAAATCTTCCTGAAGGTAGGGAAGCCGATTCATCTAAAATTTCAGAAGTATCATCGGCTCTCTCATATCTTAACTTTACGAAAATCGCAGATCCAAAAACTCCTGATGAAAAATCAGGACTCAATAATCCGAAAATATTCAACGCAGAAGATTTCGACGGAATTAAGTATATTTTTAAAATTGGGAATAAAGAAGGGTCTGACTATTATACAAAAGTGTCAGCAGAATTCATTGGGATAGAAAAAAAACAGCTTCCTGAAAATGAAAAAACAGAAGAAAAAGAAAAAAAAGAAAAGGAATTTGCCGAAAAAGAAAAGAAGTCAAAAGAAAAAGTTGAGCAGATAAATAAAAAATATTCATCCTGGCTCTATCTTTTCCCTGAATACAAAATAAAGACATTAACAATGCCTCTTGATGAATTATTAAAGAAAGTTGAAGAAAAAACAGAAGAAAAAGCAGCAGATAAGAAAGAAGAGACTGAAGAGCAAAAATAAAAACATAAATCATTTTATTTGCAAATCACTGAAAGAAAAGGACTCTGCCTCATCTTTATAAATAAGTAAACCACAGCATTAACCGCTTATTTCAGAAAATAAGTAAGCCTTAATAGCTCTGTATATCGAGGCCATATAGTACTGCAAATTGAAAGATGACGAAGTTATGGCACGATGTCTTCGACCTCCTGGAAAATGCGAAAAAATAAAATCTACACAATCGTAATTTCTGTAAAAAATCATAATACCTTTATAAAAGATATCTGTGCTCTTCGCATTTTTCTTATGAAATGGCAGATAAAATTGTAGTAAATTCTATCATACTAAAAAAAGCAGTTGAAAATTGTTTTTATTTTTATGTATATGAAAATAAGGTTGTTATAGATTATACTTCGTCAAGCTTTTAGGTTGACGATTTTTTTTGATTTTCAAGCCGCGAGGTTTTGTCCGTATTTATCGTATCTACTCAAGCTGCAGTAGTTGTTAAAACTTTGTCTTGCTGCCTGGTATCTACCGCAAGTGCAGCCAATTGCTTGTTTAGGTTAATTGAAAAAAAACTTACGAGGGGGCTAATTCAATTTGGTGGAGCATAAGGGACTTGAACCCTTGACCCCCACGCTGCCAGCGTGGTGCTCTAATCCAACTGAGCTAATGCCCCACAAGAAGAAGTTATTTTACCATTAATCCTCAAAATTTCAACTGTGAAATTATTTTTTTTGACTTTATTTATTGGAGTTTATTCTGGAAAAATTTAAAAGCACAAAAAGCTAATATTTCAATCCAAATTGGTTCAAATAGTCCTTGACTTTCTCTATAACCTTTTCTCCTGAAGAAAGCCTCTGAGAGTCTTCAAATAATTGTCTACAATCTTCTATTGATACAGTTCTTATTATTCCTTTTACATTTGCTATATTTTTTGCATTTACACTCATTTCTTTTACATCTGAACCGAGCAAGAGAGGTATTGAAAGTGGATTAGCAGCTGCCTCCCCACAAATACAAAGACTTTTATCCTGCTTTTTGAATAATTTTCCAATCATATCTAAGAGTTTTAAAAATGAAGGTTCATAGAAAGAATCCTTTAAATTTAATTTTTCATTGGTCCTATCACTCGCATAAAAGAATTGAAGAAGGTCATTTGTACCTATACTTGCAAAATCTATTTCAGAAAGGATATCTTCAAGCGAAAATATGACAGAAGGAACTTCAATCATTATTCCAAGTTCAGGTTTTACATTATATCCTATCCCTCTCTTTGAGAAATCAGAAGAAAGTTCAGCTATTATTTCCTTAATTGATAAAATTTGCTTGATTGTTGATGCCATAGGAATAAGAATTCTGATTTCAGAATTCTCACCAGCTCTCATAATTGCTGCAATTTGAGTTCTGAACAGAGAGCGATTTTCTTCAAAGAGTCTTATTCCGCGGATACCCATTGAAGGATTCTCTTCTTTGGAGAACTTTAAATAAGATAATGGTTTATCTGAGCCAGCGTCGAGAAGCCTGAACGTTACTTTTTGGTTCTCAAAAGATTTACAAATTCGGCTGTATATTTTATACTGATTTTCTTCTGAAGGGGGATAATCTCTTATCATGTAGAGGAATTCTGTTCGATATAAGCCTATACCGTCTGCACCTGCGTTCTTAATTATTGGAATCTCACTCAATAATGAGAGGTTTGCATTAACATATATGCGAACACCATCTTTTGTAATAGCTTCAAATGGGTCAGACTTGATTCTTGCTTCAGATTTACTTTTTATTATCTCAATAAATTTTTCTTCAGTTTCTTTATCTGGATTTATGTAAATATTGCCAGCATAGCAGTCAAGGATAACATTTTCCCCTTCTTTGATTTTATACAAATCAGAAACTCCCATCATTGCAGGAATATTTAAAGCTCTTGCAAGAATTGCAAAATGAGCTGTAACTCCGCCTCTTTCACTAATATAACCAGCAATGTTTGCAATTGGAATTCTCAATATATCTGATGGCATAAGTTCCCTTGCGGCTATGATACACTTATCTCCATCTGGCAATTTTTTTTCTTCTAATAGATTATAGCCTTTTATCTTTTGTATCTGTTTTATAAGGTGCATCATAACATCTTTTAGATCTGCAGCTTTTTCTCTGAAAACTTCTGAATTCATCTTTTCAAAACGCAGAATATATTCATCACAAACTTTTTTAACAGAGTATTCTGCAGAAAATCCATCTCGTATATACTGGTGTATTTTATCAAATATGCATTTATCCTCCAAAAACAAAAGATGCACGCTGAATATTGATGCGTCAGCCTCTGATATCATTTCAAGCGCCCTCTCTGCCATCTTTGCAGTTTCCTTTTTAGCCTGATAAACAGCCATGCTAAGGATTTTCATTTCTTCAGCATGGGAATTGTGTTTTTTTTCCAAATATTCCATTTTTTCATAATCTCTATCTAAAAAGACCAGCTTGCCTACTGCGAGTCCTTCGTTAGCAGGGATTCCCTTGATTACTCCCTTGAAAAATTCCCTTTCTTCTTCCTGATGTCTTAACTTGATTGGTTCAAAGACCTTAGAACTTTCAATGATATTTGCAATTTGAATTGAGAGAGCGCGAATTAAGTCAATTAGATCTTCATCAAAAGGTTTTAATTCAGAAGATTGCAAATTTATCACGCCGTATTTACGCCCACCAATTACCAGTGGACACGATAACATACTTTTAAATTTTTCTTCCCCTGATCCAAATGCAGGAGCAAAACAGGGGTGCATTTCAGGATTTACAATATTTAAAATCTCATTCTTCTCAAATGCAGTGCCGGTGATGCCTTGTCCAGGTTTTAACTTAAATTTTCCTACAATTTCTTGATTTAAACCATAAGACGCTGCAAGAATAAGTTCGTCTGATTCTGGATCATAGGCATAAATGGAGCATACTTCGCAATTCAGACGTTTTGAGAGAATCGCAGTGACTTTTGACAATATCTTTTTATTGTCCTGACTGTATGCGAAAATACTTGTAATTTCTTTTAAAATTTGTAGAATTTTTGAACTCATGGGTTATAAATATTGTTGAGAAAAATAAATCTTCAAACAAAAATTATTGGAAAAAAATAAATATATGATATTTGACTTTGATTATAAGCTTTTAGATTTCCTTAGTCACGGGGAAGTGGAAATAGATTTAGGATGTGGAGACGGTTCTTTTTCTGTTGCTCTAGCTAAAAAAAATCCACAAAAAACAATAATTGCTGTTGATATACTTGGAGGACGATTAAAAAAGCTTGAAAAAAAGGCAATAACCTTACCTAATATTTTAGTTTTTAAATCAGAATCTCTTTTTTTTCTACAAATAATGCTTCCTGATTATTCTGCTGATATTATACATCTGCTTTGCCCGGATCCATGGCCTAAGGAAAAACATCGTTATCATCGGATATTGAGCTCGGAGTTTTCAGGAATTCTTTCAAGAAAATTAAAAAAAAATGGGATTTTTCACTTTTCCTCGGATTACGAACCATATATAGAAATTGCAGAAAGAATTTTTTCCCTGAATACAAACTTTGAAAAAATAGGAATCCCAGAAACAATATCAGGGCTAAAAACGGATTTTGAAATTCAATGGCTATCTCAGGGAAAAAATGTAAAGCATTTATGCTGGAAAACAAAATAAAAAAACCCTGTAAAAACAGGGTTTAAAAAAGGCTATTTTGTATTAGTTTATTCTCAGTTTACTGCGTTACCAGAAACTTCTACAAATTTCACACTTACTATTGGAATAATAAACCAGAAAACAGGAATACTGGATCTCGAAGAAACTAAGTCTAGAACTTTAGTTGCTCCCTGTTCTTTTCCCTTTTTCGTAACCATATCAACTACAGATGGAACATTTACAGTATCTTTCATAACAGCAATTGAACCCGGTTTTGCAGTATCACCTGTTAGTATAGGAAGCCACAAGAGGTAAACCCCCCAGTTGTCTCCATTTATATGAGATACATTATTTTCTGTAGAGGCAATCTTTTGGTCATTAAGCGTTGTTGCAACCTGCATACTTGCGCAACCAGTAATTGCAAGTACTGCAGCGACACAAGCAGCTACAAACATCATTTTTTTCATTTTTTTCTCCTTTTTTTTGCCTTTTTTTATATATCTAACTTACAAAAACATATAATGTTAACTAGAAATATCAAGAATAGAAGAAATTTATTTTTATTCTCACTTTATATCAAAAACGATATAACTATATGCTATATGATTAGTTGCCTCATTTTTCCTTAACCATGCATACTTTTCCGGAGGGGCAGTAACTCCAGCCAGTTGATTTGCTTCAACTACAATATGCCCCTTTGTAACCTGTAACGGATTATATATAGTATCCGGGTGCTTCTTCAAATATTCTGCCAGATATTTAATATTCTGTCCCCAGTCAAGATTTGAATCAGCAAGAATTTTCCAATTATTTTTTCTATCAAGCGAAAATTCATTGAAATATGCAATATAGTGAGGATAATATGTTAGCCCAGAACAAAATACGTATATTGGACAAAGTATCGTAAAAATTTTCACTAATTTATTTTTTTTTGCAATATTTCCGCATACAACACTCGAAAAAACAATTATAAATGGCATGCAAATAAGGAAATATCTAACTCCAAGTTGTGCCTTTAAAATAAAACTTAATAAACAGAAAAAATATAACGACGGTAAAAGTAAAAATAGAAATAAAGGATCATATAATATTGATATCACAGATCTTCTATGATTAAATAAAAATACAATAATTGATAGATAAAAAAGCATTTGAGTTCCTATTGGAATTTTAAACAACCATACGACAAAATAATAAGTCTTAAAACCTTCACCCCTCCTGGCATGTTTTCCTAACATGTATATGTTTCCAAAGGATTTCCCTATTTTTTGGTTATAAGATATCCAATCGAGTCCTTCAATCATAGGTGAAGGCAGAGGCAATGGAATTTTTCTTATAATTGGTATTCTCATCAGAGATTTAAATTCGTTGCTTTTAGGATTAAATGACTCTAGCGTCCTAAATGTTCCATTAAAAAAATATGCGGCATTAATTAAGAAAAAATTTATGACTATGAAAAAAATTAGATGCAATGCAAAGAATCTGCAAAATTTGCTTAATTGCAGAATGGACTTCTTCTTAAGAATAAAAAAAACCGTTTTCCAATATTTTAAAATTATAATTAAGAATAATAGCGGATACAAAAATAAAGATGTAAATTTTGATATAATAGCAAATGATACCGAAATGGAAAGAAAAAAAAGAGCAAACAAGGATCTTCTCTTAAAATATAAATATAAAGTATAAATACTTATAAATATTCCCCCCATTGCATAGATATCATTAGTAATTAATCTGGAATGAGCAATTATGTTAGGACTTACAGAAAATAAAAATGCCGCAAGAGTAGCTGCGTAGGTATTTAGTAAATTTTTCGTCCAGAAAAAAATAATTAATAAAACTAATAAAGAAAATAACATAGTCGGAATACGGGCAAAACCGTAGTAATAAATATAGGGAGGAATATGGACAGAAGGAAATTTTTTTTTGACAGCATCAGAAATGCTCATAGGAAGTGCATTTAATGCTGTCACCGGCATCTTACTGTCATCAAACCTTGAGGAATCCCCTTTTAAAATCTGTAAACCGTAATGCATGTGAGCGCCTTCATCAACAGTAAGCCCCATATTCCATGAACTCGTAAGTTGAATGAAGAACATTAGAGAACAGAACAATAATAATAATAATTTCTCTTTTTTCTGCATTAGAGTTTAAAAATATCCAGAAAGGCCTTTGCTATTAGCAAGTGACCGTTTAATCCAGGGTGAACTCTATCCCAGGCTAATACCATTGGGTGCAAATCCTTCAGAACGTTATCAAATACAGCCTGCGTATTAACAAATAGCGTTTTTCTGCGTTTTGCGATTTTCGCAACTGCTATGCCATATTCATCCATCATTTTTCTCATAGGTTCAGCCTTATTTGGTTCAATAAAATAAGGGGTCATCAGGATAATCCTTATTCCTTCGCTTTGCGATTTAAAAACAAGTTCATCGAGCGTTTCAGAGTACTCTTTTAATGATACATGTAAATCTTTTCTAGCTGGATTATCAAATTGCCTCCAGACATCATTTATTCCAATCATAATTGAAGCCCAATTCGGAGAAATTGACATTAAATCAGAGTCCCAACGCATTTTTAGATCCCTGACAGTATTACCGCTTATGCCAGCATTGAAAATACGAACTTTTAATGATGGATGAAACGCTTCAAGATGTGCATTAATAAGTGACACATAGCCATTGCCAAGGCAATTTCTTCTTTCTGCAATTGGACGACTCCTGCCGCAATCAGTAATCGAATCGCCTATAAAGACTATTTTTTCTCCTTTTTTTAGCATAAGATCTCCTTGTTATTTTAGTTTTTGAAATTATAATTATACTTCATTTTATTAAAATTGCACAGAAAATCTAAATCTTTATGTCTGGATATAGAAAAATTATTATCGTAGTTGTTTTCACCTTTTTATTCCTTCTTTCTACTCTTGTTGCAGCTGCACTGTTTATAACATGGGCTATTTTTGATAAAAATCCAACCGTATTATACACCCCTCATATTCCTGATATTGTCGTCTTAAATAATATAATACAAAAAATATCCAGTAATCTCTTAAATGAAGAGACAAGCCAACAGCTTATAGATCCAAATATTTTGCTTGTATTAGAATTAAACGAAAAAGAAGTTAATGAAATCATTCTTAGTGGCATACAGACGTATATAAATTCAGGGGAAAATCCCCAGGCATGTGAGCAACTTAAAAATTTCAGAATTAAATTCAAGGATGGTTTTTTCTATGCTGATTACAGTTTTCTAACTAATATCACTTCTCCATTCGGTTCATATATAAATATTCATTGTGTTTTTGTCCCAGAACTTTCCAATGATAATATTAACGTAAATGTTAGCTCTCTAAAAATTGGTGCGCTTTCTATGCCCTCTTCAAAGATTGATAAATTTATTCGTGATGCGATTAAAAAAGAAAAGAATAACAAGAATGTACAACTTTTCCTAAATTCAGTAAAGGAAATAAAGGTAAAAGATTCTAAATTGCTGATAAAGTATAGCCCTTCAGCTGCACTAAATCTTATTTTAAATCAGTCTAATTCAGCCCTCTAATTAGTAGGAAAATGTATAGAAATTTCTTAAAAAGAATTTTTGATATAATAATATCTATTGCATTTTTACCAATATTTATTCTACTTGCAATACCAATTGCAATATTTATTAAACTCGAATCAAAAGGACCAGTATTTTTTAAACAAAAACGTGCTGGTAAAAATGGAACCTATTTTGAAATTTTAAAATTTCGATCAATGTCCTCGTCTCCAGATGATGAAAAAAAAGAATTTGAACCAGGAGAAAAAAAGAGAATAACAAAAGTAGGCGCAATACTTAGAAAAACAAAATTAGATGAAATTCCCCAAATTATAAATGTAATAAAAGGAGAAATGTCGATTGTAGGTCCTCGTCCTGAAGTAAAAAAATACGTAGATGTTTATCCTGAAGAGTGGGAAAAAATATTGTCAATAAAACCTGGCATCACTGACCCTGCGTCGGTAAAATTTAGAAATGAAGAGGAATTACTCTCTAAAAGTTCTGATCCAGAACGTGAATATAAAGAAAATATTCTTCCCAAAAAACTCAAGCTTTACGAAGAATATATCTCAAATATTACGTTTATTAATGATTTAAAAATAATATTTAAAACAATTTTTACTGTGTTCTTTAAGTAATCTCATTATTTAAGATAAGGTTTTAACCTCATACAGGAAAGAAAAAAATAATATTTTCTTGAAATAGTCTTTTTATATGATAAAATTCCCATAAAGTATTAAAGCTGCATCAACTAAAAAATATGAAAAGTGAAAATCTTCCAAAAGGAACAGAAACTATCTTGCTGGTGGATGACCAGGATGCCATATGGGACTTCATGATTGAGGCATTACAAACACTTGGTTATACTGTGATTCTTGCCGAAAATGGACTGGATGCTGTGGAAATATATAAGGAAAATCCTAAAAAAATAGATTTGGTGATTCTTGATATGATAATGCCGAAATTAGGGGGTCACAGTACGTTTTACCAGATAAAAGCAATAGACCCCGATGCAAAAATCCTTCTATCTAGTGGCTATGTGTCAGAAGAGGAAGTCGATGATATACTAAAACAAGGTGCAAAGGGCTTTATCCCAAAACCACACAGGATAAGTGTAATTGCAAAGGAAATCAGACGGGTCCTCGACGAAGGGAAAGAAAAATAAATATGGTGCGCCCGGAAGGATTTGAACCTTCGACCTAATGATTAAGAGTCATCCGCTCTACCGCTGAGCTACGGGCGCGTAAACAAAGAAGAAGTTCAATAAGCTATCCTCTTATTTGTGATTTTCAAGTATATGTCAAAAAACTCTATAGAAAAAATTTCTGTTCATATTATAAGTCTCGGATGTCCTAAAAATTTAGTTGATACCGAGATAATGGCTGCCATTCTTTTAAAAAATGGATTTGCATTATCTTCTCAAGCTGATGAATCCCAGGTAATGTTGATAAATACATGTGCATTTATAAAAGCAGCGAGAGATGAAAGCTTGATGCATATAAAAAAAGCCTTGAAGTGGAAAAAAAGAAAAAAAAATCGGAAAATAATTCTATGTGGTTGTCTTAATCAGCTAAAAACAGACCAAAATTCAGAAAAAATTTTAAATGAAGTGGATTTAAGAATAAATTTAAATAACATAGAAAAAATAGCAGAAAAATTGAATGAATTATTTTACCCATCTCAAAAATTAGAAACTATAGTTGATGAAGCTGACTACTTACCGACTCCTAATACTCCACGATTAATTTTAACACCTCCTCACTATGCTTACTTAAAAATTGCAGATGGTTGTTCAAATCATTGCTCTTATTGCTCAATTCCACTTATAAGAGGAAAATTTCGTAGCAGAAAACAAAATGATTTAATAACAGAAGCGGAGAATCTCCTGAAAAATGGAACTAAGGAGATTATTCTTATTGCTCAGGATTCAACAAATTATGGCAATGACATTAATTACAAAAATGGCCTTGTCAAATTGTTAGACAGACTCGATAACTTGAATCCTGAAAAGTATTGGATAAGGCTTATGTATTGTCACCCAAAACATTTTTCAAATGATTTATTCTCTCTCTTAGAAAATTCAGAACACCTCTTGCCATATGTGGATCTTCCCCTTCAGCATATATCTGACAAAATACTCAAATCGATGAATAGAGGTGTAACTACTAAACAAACAAAGATATTAATAGAAAAACTGAGACAACTACGAAGAAAAGTCGCTATCAGAACTACATTTATCTGTGGTTATCCCGGAGAAACTGAAGATGATTTTCAGGAACTGCTCAATTTTGTAAAAGAAAGTTCTTTCGAAAGACTCGGCGCATTCATATACTCGCCAGAACCCGGCACAGCAGCTTTTTATATGGAAGATAAGGTTCCATCATTCGTTTCTGAAAAAAGACTATCAACCTTATTAAATACACAGAGAGAAATATCATTAGCCAATAATAAAAAAATGATTGGAAAAGAGATTGAAATCATTCTGGATAAAAAGTCTTCAGAAGATGTGTTCATTGGAAGATCTGTTTACGATGCACCTGATATAGATAATAACGTAGAACTAAAATCTAAGAAAAATTTAAAGACTGGCAACATACTTAAAGTAAAGGTAATTGGGGCAAGTGAATATGATTTACAGGCTCAATATTAATTATGGATATAGTCTCTAAACTGAAAAACTTATATTCTCAGCCTGATTTTATACCAGCCACGCTTGATGAAATTAAAAAAATTGGTTGGAGTGAAATAGATATAATTATTATTACCGGGGATGCTTATATTGATCATCCATCATTTGGCGTATCAATCATAGGCAGAGTTCTTATTGCAGCAGGATATAGAGTTGCCATAATTTCACAGCCAAATTGGAAAGATGAAAATTCTCTGAAAATATTTGGAAAACCCAGAATTGCCTTTGCAATAAGCTCTGGCAACATAGACTCTTATCTGAAAAACTACTCCGCCGCACGAAGATTCCGAAAAAATGATGATTATTCGGAAAATTCCAAAATCGGCTTGTGCCCCCCAAATACAGTAGTAAAATATTCTAATCTTGCAAGACAGGCATATCCTGGAGTTAGAATAATCATCGGCGGAATAGAGGCAAGTATGCGTCGCGCAGTATATTATGATTACTGGCATGATAGGATCAGACCATCAATCCTGCTTGAATCTAAAGCTGATTTTTTGATATACGGAATGGGCGAAAAAACTATCCTGGAATTAGTTGAAAGAATAAATTTATCTGAGAACTTAAATGATTTAAGGGGCATTGCAAGATTGCTCGGAACTAAAGAAGCAGAAAATATTATACCAGCTAAATGTCGTTTCTTGCCGTCTTTTGAAGACATCTTGAAAAATCCAGTAAAACTCATTGATGAGATGAAAATTATTGAGGAAGAGTCAAATCCATTTAATGCAAAACCTCTCCTACAAAAGCATAATGAACGAGTTCTACTAATTAATCCACCTCAGTTTCCTCTCTCTGCTGATGAACTGGATGCAATATATAAACTGCCTTTCGCATATTCGCCTCATCCAAAATACAAATCAAAAATACCAGCGTTTGATATGATAAAAAACTCAATAACTGCTGTAAGAGGTTGTCCGGGAGGATGTTCATTTTGCACGTTAGCTCTTCATCAGGGAAAATTTCTCCAATCAAGAAGCCCAGAATCTATAATTTGCGAAATACGCAGGATTTCAAAAAAAGCGTTTTTTAAAGGCACCATCAGCGATATTGGCGGGCCCTCAGCGAACTGTTATTCCCTATCTCAACCCTTATCTGATAAATGTAAAAAATGCCGAAGAATATCGTGCCTATTTCCTGAAATCTGTTCAGAATTTAAAATTAATGATACCGTTTTTGCAAAAGTTCTCAGGAGAGCAAAAAGAGAACCGAATGTTAAAAATGTATTTGTAAGCTCAGGTCTTAGAACCGATATTGCCCTAAGGCAAAAAATGACAACAAAACAAATAATTAGGGAAAATGTTTCCGGACATTTAAAAATTGCTCCGGAACATCTTGATGATGAAGTATTAAAATTAATGAGAAAGAATAAATCAGAAGATTTCTTCAGATTTTTAAAAATATTCATAGAAGAGAGCAAATCAGCAGGAAAAGAACAATATATAGTTCCATATTTTATCGCAAACTTCCTGGGTTCAGGAGAAAAAGAGTTCGAAAAAATCAAAAACTTTTTGCGAAAATCGCAGTGGCGACTGCAGCAAGTTCAGGATTTTATCCCTCTCCCTATGACTCTTGCTTCAGCTATCTATTACTCGGAAAAAGATATTAACGGAAATCCAATAAAAGTAAATAAGGGATTACGTGAACGGAGAAAGCAGTTGTACTTGCTAAAAGGTAGGACTCTTAGTAACAATTTTTAATAGATGAAATTTGAAAACTATAAAGTAGTTATTATCTTAACTTCTTACAAAATTGTAATTTAATAAAAATAAAGAAGTCACAAAAATGTATTTTTTTTGGTGTTGGAAAAAATATATGAACTTACAAAAAAATATTTTTTTTAGCTATAATAACAAATATGTTCTATTGAAATATGGCATATAAATTGCTAAAAAAGCGGCAATCGTAAAAAATATTAAAGCAATTATAAAAAAAGAGGAGTAAGAAATGAGTGCAAGGCATCAAATGATTTGTGAGATTGCATCAGCAAAGGCAATTTCATCACCAAAGACTGGTGAAAAAGTAGATCTGGAAGCAATCTTCGGTACAAATA
>Ga0116165_1001968_pt1 | contig 15089 bp, 12 predicted proteins | sample AD_JPNMR1_MetaG_FD_89885 | JGI IMG/M metagenome (GOLD analysis project Ga0116165, IMG submission 89885) | Active sludge microbial communities of municipal wastewater-treating anaerobic digesters from Japan - AD_JPNMR1_MetaG | ecosystem: Engineered > Bioreactor > Anaerobic > Digestate | place...
AAGATTAGAAGAGAAAGATTGATTTATTTTATGTATTATTTTCACAATCATAATGCTTTGAAATTAACCTCAGAAATAAAGTTGATAGTTGTTAATTCTAATATTATTTTAATCATTTTCAGCAATTGTGAATTTTTGTCTATTTTTATAAAGAAATGAATTAAAATCTTTTAAAAAATTTTTATCTTTAAAATAGAGATAGCCAAAAGGCTTTCCTATATCAATATAAAAGAGAAAGGCTGATGGCAGAGTTCTATGTAATTTATAATATTCTATCCTGTTTATCATAACAATATCGATATTTTTTATCCTGAAATCCTCTATCATATTATTAAACTCAGCATATATTTTAAAATTATCACCTATTTCATAATTTTTTTTGCCAGTGATCGGATTTTTTTCATTGATATAGTTATAGACATAAGAATTATAATGAACGCCAACTCTCATCTTTTTTAGTGAATCTGGATATTTAAATTCTGGCTCAAATTCTCTATTTATCAGAAAATATAAAGCCTCTGAAAAAAGAGGCCGAGTTTTATTTAATTTTTTAAAATTTTTATTAGATACTACTATAAAATTAGTAATTTCTTTATCTTCTTTAAAATCTTTTTCTATTTTTTTTATCCTGTATTTTTTTTTAATATCTTTTAAAAATTTTACCACTATTTTATAAGATAATTTACCATAAAAAGATGAAAGATACTCTTTATCAACATAAACAATCACTTCTTCTTTCTTTTTTTCTTTTTTAGTCTCTTTTTTATCATCTTTTTTTATTTTAGATTTTATTTTAGAGTCTTTATCCTTTTTTTTATCTTTCTTTTTTTCCAATTTAAATTTATTCTGAATAAATTTTAATACAGTAGTTAAAGGAGAACAGGATAAAGAAAATATAATAAAAACAAGAATTAAATATTTGTATCTTTTTTTAATTCTATCCAATTTTCATCTCTATTTTGTTTAATTTTTAGTTCATCATAAAATGTTATTTTTTTTAATTTTTCCTGAATATCAAATAATAATTCATCCAGATTTTTCATTCATTATTCCTTTTTTATAAAATAGACTTAAACAATTTATCGGTAAGATTATAAAGTTTTTGAGTTAATAATCTTAACAAATTGTGCTTCATCTATTATTTTTATACCCAGAGCTTTTGCCTTATTGAGTTTTGAACCTGGCTCTTCACCTTTTAATAAAAAATTAACCTTACTTGAGACAGCATCAACAACTTCGCCACCAAACTGCTTTATAAGAAAAGCAGCCTTTTCTCGTGGTTTAAAATTAGAAAAACTTCCAGTAATTACCCACTTTGTCCCTTTTAAAAATTGCTCGCTTTCTATTTTATTTTCTTCTCTTAATTCAAATGATAGTCCATTCTTTCTTAACCTCTCTATCAAATCAATTGTTTTTGGATTACTAAAATGTTTTATGATTGATTCTGTAATTGTATCGCCAATTCCATATATTGAAGAAAATTTCTCTTTATTTGGGTTACCAAATATATCTTTTTCATTACAAAATTTTATAATATTATCAATGTTCTTAAAATTATTTGCAAGGAGTTCTGCTACCTTTGGACCAATATCCTTCAAACCTAAAGAATAGAGAATTGTCTTAAAATCCTTTTTTTTAGATTCTTCTACTGATTTAATTATATTTTCAATCTTTTTTTCTTTAAATCCCTCAAAATCAAGAAGTTTATAATAATCAAATTCATATATATCATAAATTTTTCTTATAAATCCCTTGTTGAATAAAAATTCAAGAGTCTTATCCCCCAGGGTCTCTATGTCCATCTGTCCTCTCCCAACAAAATACTGCAATGTTCCGAGTAACCTTGCAGGGCATTCTTCATTTAAACAGAAATGATGAGCCCCCTCTTTAATTAGTTTTTCTCCACAGGATGGACATCTTTCTGGCATAACAAAAGTGGAGGAATTTACCCCTTTATCAATGACCTCCTCAACCGCTGGTATAACATCGCCTCTTTTTGAAATAGTAACAGTATCACCAGCATTTATACCTAAGGCATTCACATATTCCATGTTATGAAGAGTAGCCCTTGATATTGTAGAACCAGAGAGTTCCACTGGCTCAAGATTGGCAACAGGAGTTACTCTTCCAGCACGGCCTATCTGAATCTCTATGGATATAACTTTTGTCTCTGCTAATGGAGCATCAAATTTATAGGCAATTGCCCATCTCGGATGATGAGAAGTTTCTCCTAAAATCTCTCTTGTTTTCAGGTCGTTTATTTTAATAACAAGTCCATCAATTTCATATTTCAGGCTCTCTCTTTTTTTCGCAAAATACTCTATAAAATTTTCAATATCTCTGATATTTCCAATTGTAAAATTATCAAATGGTAAAGATTGATATTTAATATTATTTGAAAAGTAACCAAGATAATTATTCACTGGAAAATCAAGTTCTTTTAATCTAATAATATTTTCAAGATGAGTATCAATTATATCTTCAAAATATCCCTCATAACAAAAAATATTTAAAGGGAAAAGTGCTGCCTCTTTAGATTTTAATCTTCTAACAGCACCGCTTGCAAGATTTCTTGGATTTGAATATATTCCATCAGCGTATTTTTCATTAAACTCCTTAAAATCCTCTTTATTTATATAAACTTCACCCCTCACCGCAAGATTTTTATTATAATTAATTCTTAAAGGGACACTTCTTATTGTCTTTATATTTTCAGTAATATCATTACCAGAATATCCATTTCCCCTTGTAAGAGCATACTTTAAAATTCCATCTTCATAATAAAGAACAACGCCAGCACCATCTATTTTTGGCTCTATAATCAATTCAATATCATTATTAATCTTTTCTACATTTTTTTTATACCAATCATATAAAGATGCGATAGAATAACATTTATCCAGTGAAAGAACAGGTATAGAATGATTTCTCTCTGGCAGAGTATTATCAATATCAGAACCAATCCTTTGAGTTGGAGAATCAGGGGTCTTATATTGAGGATAACTATTTTCTAATTCAAGAAGTCTATTAAAAAGTTTATCATATTCAGAATCAGACATTATAGGAGAAGAAAGAACATAATAAGCATAATCAGCCTTATTTATCTTTTCTCTTAATTCTAAAATTTCTTTTTCAATATTGTCCATGTTTTTATTATAGCAAAAATTTTAAAAGTTGTCATCTATGATTTTTTTATTTGAAATTGTTAAAAATCTTAATTGCATTATAAAAATTCAGTGAGAATATTATAATTACATGAAATTTTAATAAACTACTGGTTATTTTATTATTTAGTGGGGATATCCCATTTCTTATGATATCCCCTTTTGTTTTTTAGTTATCTACATTTAATTACATAAGATTTTTCTTATAAGCCAATTTGATCAGCAACCTCTTTCATTGATTCAATACCTATGTTTACAAATTCTTCTAAGCTTAATCCTATTTTTTCACATAACCTTATATTATCTCTATTAACATTTGCTGCAAAAAGTTTTTCTTTCATTCTTTTAATAACAGAAGAGGCTTTTACACTTGCAACTTTTTTATCAGGGTAAACTTTTGCAGTGGCAGAAATTAAGCCAGTAAGACTCTCAGAAGCAGTTAAGGCATAATCCAGAAAAGTCTTTCTTTTACTTCCATTGCCTTCGGCATTATGAGAAATTATAGCATCAACTGCTTTATCATTCACTCCTAAATTTTTTAACCATGCCCCTCCAGTAAGAGCATGAATGGTCATATCCTCTCCTACCTCTTCTAAATCTATATCGTGCATTAACCCAATATAGTAATAATTTGTCTCATTAAGCCCAAATCTTTTTGCTATCCCCTTCATTATTGCTCCACTTGCAATTGAATGATAAATAAGGCTCTGTTTTGTTATCTTTTGTTTAAAAAATTCTTCAAGTGTTTTATAATCAACTCCTAATTCTTTAATGTCCAATGGTTGTAAAATTGCGCTTTCGTTATCAATGTTTTTTTCAGAATTTTTATCCTCATTTTTTGAGTCAATTTTTGCATTATCAAGATAGTCTTCAAGAGGGTCTTTTTCTATCTTATCAAGAGGTTTCATTATAGGAAAAAGAACTACTTCTCTTAAATTCTCCTGATCTGTTAATAAAGCAAGAAACCTATCTATTCCCATTCCCCATCCAGAAATAGGCGGCATTCCATATTCCATACAGGTAAGAAAATCTTCATCAGTAACCATGGCCTCTTCATCACCTCTTTCTCTTTCCATTGCCTGTTGAATGAATCTCTCTCTCTGATCTATTGGATCTATCAATTCAGAATATGCATTTACTATCTCCCATCCATTCACAACTAATTGAAATCTATCTGTTAACTCTGGATTATTATCATTTCTTCTTGCTAATGGGGATAGATCTATTGGATGATGTATTAAAAAGGCGGGATTTATTATATTGGGTCGAGCCACTTTCTTATATAATTGATCGATTAGATTGCCCCTTCCTATCTTGTCAAATTCTACATCAAGTTCAATCTTTTTTTTCTTTATAGCATTGATAAGATCTTCTTTTGTAGGACAATTGTCAATATCTATATCAGCATATTTTAAAATAAGATCTCTAAAACTATATTTAGGCCATTCCACAGAAAAATCTATCTCTCTATTTTGATATTTTATTTTAAGAGAGCCATTTATTTTTTCAAGAAGATGCTTAATAAATTTTTCTGTAAAATTCATATTGTCTATATAATTCCAGTATGCAACATAGTATTCAAGCATTGTGAATTCTTGAAGATGACTCGGATCCATACCTTCATTTCTGAAACATTTTCCCATGTCGTAAACTTTTTCAAAACCACCGGCAATACATCTTTTTAAGTAGGTCTCTGGTGCAATTCTTAGATACATATCAATATCAAGAGCATTATGATGTGTCTTAAATGGTTTGGCAAGAGCACCTGATGGTTTTACCTGTAATATAGGTGTTTCAACTTCAATAAAACCATGGTTATTTAAGAAATTTCTAATTTCTGTTATTAGTTTACTTCTTTTTATGAATCTCTCTTTTGTTTCTCTATTCATTATAAGATCTAAATATCTCTGTCTTGACTTTGCCTCAATATCTGTAAGTCCATGAAATTTTTCTGGTAATGGCCTTATTGTCTTTGATAATAATTTAAATTGTAAAACATTTAAGGTGAATTCACCCTTTTCTGTTTTGTAAGTCTCACCAGTAACAGAGATAAAATCGCCGATATCTATCATTTTTTCAAAGAATTTAAAATTTTCATCGTCTAAATATTTTTTATTAATGGCTATCTGAATTTTACCAGAAAAATCTTCAATAGTAGCAAAAATTAATTTACCAAATGACCTCTTTAACATTAATCTTCCAGCAAGAGTAATATCTTTTACACCTAATTCTAACTTTCTTGCTTCTTCAATTGTATGAGTTCTTTCGCATCTATCAAGATAAGGGATAATTCCCATGTTTCTTAATTTATTTAATTTTTGTATTCTTATATCTCTTTCATTACTTAAATTTTCTGACATATTTATCCTCTTTAATTTAAGATTTTTTTATTAATTTCCTAAAGTTAGGATTTATTTTTAATTCATTCTTTGAGAATGAATAATCTTTTGATCTGTATTTAAAATTATTTAAATAGATTCGAGATAATTATAATAACAAATTTTATTTTTATTGTCAAAGTTTTGATAAATAAATCTTATGCAGGGGTGCGATTTTATTTTTAGGCAACTTTTTTAATTTTTTTTCTAAAAGTTGTAAAGGATTTTCTAAGAAATTTTGTGATTAATATATAGAAATATTTTTTTATAAAAAGGAGATGTAAGCATGAAAGAGTTTGATTTTGTCTTAAATCAAAATCTTTTTGAAAAAATTAACATTTTAAAAGATAGAAAAGATAAAGATCTTTCTACTTTAATAAGGGAAATTATAATCTTTATGCTTCCCGTATTAAAGAGAAAGCATCTTTTTGAAAAAAGGAGGGATAAAGATTATAGGTTTATAGGGGCAACTCATAAGATTAGAATCTATATTCCAGAAGAGGTGTATAATGAGTTAAAATTGGTTCATGACCATATTAACTCATTTAGCATTGCCATTCTTATAAGGGAACTTCTAGAATTATATTTTGCTGGCATTGAAGTAGAGGGGGAAGAGGAGTTTGCAAAAAAGATGGAAGAGTGGCAAAAGGAAATAGAAAGTTTAAGGGAAGCTAAGGCAGTGGTGGTGAAGATTGGTTCCCCAGATATCCCAGTCTCTGACACTACTAACGACTACTTTTTACTCAGATTTAATCTAAAATTTTGCCTGAAAGAGATAAAATTCTTATAAAATTAACCATCTTTCTAAAATTTTACCATTCTATCTTTCTTACTCAAAACTTACCCTTAGGATAATTCTATCTTTTTCTCTGCCTAAAAATAAAATCACGCACTAATCACACAAATAAATAAATATAACTTGACATAAATCTCTTTATTAAATATAATCAAATCTTATGGTAGAATCTTATTTAAATATTATTCAAAGTTTTATAATTCTTTTAAAATATATTGCTCAGGCTGACGGTGTAATATCAGATGAAGAAATTCAATATTTTGAGGAATTTTTAACTAAAATTAGAGGAGATGATTTAGAGTTAGCTGATATTTTTAGAGATATAAAAATATCAAATCTTGTCAAATTTGAAGAAGTAATCTCACAATTAGAAAAAATAGATGATCATAATAAAATTCTTTCTATAATTAATGCCTTAGGAATTGCCTGTTCAGACAAAATTGAAAAATCTGAAATAGAAAGAATAGATTCTATAATAAAATATTTTAAAATAGAAGAGGAAAAAGTAAAATTAATAAGCCAAATTACAGGTGCAAAAGAAATTCTTAAAAACAAAAAAGAGGACGATCTAAATAAAAATATTCTCTATATATCAAACAATCCAGAAGAGGCAGATTTACTAATAAGAAGAAAAAATTTTAAAGCAACAATTTTTCCACTTGATTCAAAGATATATTTTTACGGAATAGATACAAATGGAAAAATTACAACAACTGAAGGTATGATATTTTTTGATAAAATAGCAACAGAGATAAAAAAAGAGGACTCAATTCTTTTAGATAAAACTATAATAACTTATGATGAGATAAAAAGAAGATTAAAAACCAAAAATGAAAATATAAAGAAAAAATTTTTTATACTATCAGAAGAGAGAGACAATAATAAATTTTTTGTAATTAGATCTGATAGTGATAGTAATATAAGCATAAAAAAAATTTTGGCAGAGATAAATATTGAAGGTAATATATGTTCAATTATTAATAAAAGTAATGATATAGTCATTTTTATTGATGAAGAAAAAATAGAAAATAATAAGAAAGTATTCTTTGGAATAGACGAACCAATTACTATAAAAGAAAAAGAGAAAGTAAACAAACTGGAAAATATAAAAATAGATATTCAACAATTGTTAAGTAAAAATATAAATTCAAACACTTTCTATATTGAAAATAGAGAATCTATAGTAAAAAAGATAAGTAATCATAATAAAAGTGCAGATCTTTTTCTTGAAAATCATAAAACAGAAAAAGAGAATGAATTCATTGATTTAGAAATAAAAATCAGTAAAAATAGTGCTATGTTAGAAGTAAAAAGATCATATTTACCCATATTTGTTAATGGTAAGAGATTAACAGAAGATATTATATTACTGGATAAAATATCTCAGATTTTAATTGATAGAGAGATAATAAATTGTGATTTTGATAAGGGTATGATATCTACTGATTTTGTCAGAATAGAGCGGGTTGATGTTAAAAATGTTACATATAAATACAAAGGTAGAGATATAGCATTGGATGATATCAGTTTCTCAAACAAATATGGGGATTTCGTCTGCATAATGGGCCCCAGTGGTTGCGGCAAATCCACTCTAATGAAGTTAATGTTGGGGTATCTATCAGATTTTACCGGTTCTATAGAATTTAATGGAATTTCTTTTCATAAAAATTTTAATATTCTAAAAGAATTTGTTGGATATGTGCCACAAGATGATCTATTATTTGAAAATCTTACGGTTTATGAAAATCTTTTTTATGCTGGCAAATTAAAAAATCCAGAAATTTCTAATGAGAAACTAAATAACAGGATAAATGAGCTTTTAATAGAATTAGGCTTATCAGAAAAAAGAGATTTACCAGTTGGTAATGAGATTAAAAGAACATTGAGCGGCGGTGAAAGGAGAAGGCTTAATATTGGAATTGAACTTTTGAATGATGTGGATGTTCTTTTTCTTGATGAGCCTACGAGTGGACTCTCATCTTATGATAGTAAAAAGATAATAGATCTACTCTATAACTATGCAAAAAAAGGAAAAATAATTTATGTTGTCATTCATCAGCCATCTGCTGAATTATACTATAAATTCAACAAACTACTATTACTTGATTATGGAGGAAAGTTAGCATATTTTGGAGATACTGCAATCGCAATTGACTATTTTAATTCAAGGAGCATAAGGATTGATGACAGTAGCAGTTGCCCTGTATGTAAAAAAAGTTCACCAGATTTAATATTAAATGTTTTACAGGAAGTTAGAAGAGACTTAAATGGTAATCCAATTTATACTAAAGTCAAAAACAACAAAATTCCTTTAAGAGTCAAAAGCCCGGATGTCTGGAAAAAAATTTTTGAAAATTATAGAAGTCAGAATGAAATTTCTTATATTAATGGGACAAACGAGGCAGATATTAAAACAATTTTAAATAAAAAGAAAAATTTTATAACAAAATTAACAAATAGATGGATAAGATTTAAGACTCTTTTTATAAGAAATTTTAAAGATAAATTAAGAGATAAAGTCAATATAGTTATGATATTTTTGGTGCCAGTCTTATTAGTTATAATACTCTCATTCTTAATGAGGAGTAAATCTCTTCCGGATAAAATCGATATAAAAAAATTTGAAGGAAGTATCTTAACAAAAGTAACAGAAAAAGAAAAAAACAGTATAAGTGAAGTATATGAAAAAATAGATGATTATTACAAGATTAAAGAAGATATAAATAAAGATACCGAAAAGAATGTTTTAAGTATATTTAAAAGTAGAGGTTGGGCAGAATATCTATTTAAAAAAAATGAAAGTTTTGAAAAATTTTTATTCTTAACTGTTATAATATTTATTTTTCTTGGAATAACAAGTTCCATAAGCGAAATACTGAAAGATAGAGCAAAAATTCAAAGGGAGAGACTTATAAATATAAAAAGTATTGATTATCTATCTACGAAATTGATTACAGTTCTTATATTTTCTTTTTTTCAGGTATTACTATATATGCTACTATGTTTTACTATACTTCAGATACCATTTGCAATTCCAGAATTTAAATATTATGGAACTCCTCTTTTAATAAACTTTTTTATTATATCTTTTTTAACTGTTGCTATTTCTGTTATGCTTGGCCTATTTTTTTCAGCCTTACTAAAATCAGAAAAATCAATCTTTACAATAATACCTATATTAATAATCCCACAAATAATATTTGGTGGACTATTCTTAAACTATGACGATATGGGCGGTAGAATATTTCAAAAAGATAGGCCTGTTCCCTTTTATTGTGACCTTATAATATCAAGATGGGCTTATGAAGGACTTTTAATAACAACATATAAATTCAATCCAAATAATGAGATATGGATAGAGGTAACAAATAAATTTTATAAAAAAAATCCAGATAAAATCAATAAAATAAAAGATATAAGCAATTACTATAATGAAAATATGAGACTAAAATTCAATGATTATGCCTTTATAACAATAAAAAATGCAGAAAAAAGCTGGAGATATATAGATTTTCTTAATAAAAGATATAATGATAAGAATATTCTTGATTTTCTAAAAAATTTTTTAAGTAATAGAAATGTATTTCCATCAAGCACAAAGATGATTTATCACTATAAAATAAGCACAGTATATTTTAATACAATTGTCTTATTATTTGGGACAATAGTTTTATTTATTTTGACATTTTTGTTACTGGACAGAGAAAGAAAAATAAAAAAATAAATAAAATATTTTAATAGAAAAACAACTTTTTGTTGTTAAAATAAATTTTAATTCAAGGAGATTTTTTATGCAAAAAAGACTTTTTGTTATTCTATTAATCGTTGCTTTAATTTTTTGCCTCGGAAATTGCAAAAAAGATAAAACAACAAACAATCAACCTATAAAATTAGAGGAGATTGATTTAACAAAACCATTTCCTATTATTTATCGACCAGAACCAGTATTTATTGCTATTACTTCTGTTTATCCAGACTTAAAATGGGAAAACTATTTAGAAAAAAACAATAGCAAAACAGAAATTAAAGATGATATGTTAAAATCAATGAATATAGGTTCTCAATTAGTTGATGCTCTTATTGCTGTAAAGGTTGAGGATTGGAATACAGCAAAAAAAATTGGTTCTTCAATGAAAAAATTATCAGATGATCTTCATGTATCCAATCAGGACATTGAAAATCTTGCATTGCAACTGGAAGATTCCATTAAAAATAAGGATTCTAAAAATGCAAAATTAGTTCTTGATGGAATTCAGAGTCATCTTGAGTCTCAGCTAGAAAAAATGGTAGATAAAAACCTACCAGTATATGCACAATTTGGTTTATGGATAAATTCTTTTGATAAATTGAGTAAAATTCTTATTGATAATTACAAAAAAGAAGCAACAGAGATATTAAAACAGAATACAGAGATAAATTTCTTTTTAAATTCATTTTCTAATTTAGAAAAAAAAGATTCTCCTATTGTTATAAAATCTATTGTTAATTTGAAAGAAATAGAAATGATAATTAATAACAAAGAAATATCTCTTGATGACATTAAAAAGATTAACAAATTAACTAGTGAAATTAAAACTTTACTTTAATTAAGGAGCTATATTATGAAAAAATTAAATTTATTCGTTGTTTTATTTGTCTTATTATCCCTATTTGTAAATCCTATTTTTGGATCAGTTGAAGAGTGCATACCAAAATTTAATATGATTTTAAATGAACTTACTAAATATAATATGCAAACCATTAAAGATACATTTAAATATGCAGAATTATACCCTTATGTTAAGGAATCATGTTTTACTGGTTATCAGCTAACAATGTATTCCAATGCAATCTATGCTATAATAATGGTAGGAGATAATAATGTTACAGATATGGATGTATATGTATTTGATTCTGAAAATAAACAGATTATTATAGAATCTGCTAATTATCTAAAATTTAAAGATGCTATAATAATATACTATAAACCAACATATACTGGTAAACACACTATAATTTTTCATTTAAAAGGTATTGCAAATGGAACTAGTGCTATAGTTTCATATGGACTTGCTTATAAATAAATAAGTTAATAAAAATATGGCTCTATCATAGAGCCTATTTTTATAAAAAATTTTCTATTTTTAAATAACTTAGATCCATATAAATTCTCAAGTTATGAAAAATAGCGGTATAATAGATAAATATATATATATAAAGATGCCTTCTGATATAGTAAATAATACGACAATTGTCGCACGATGAATATATCTTTTTAAAACTTATTTAATACTTATGTAAATTAAAACCAGACTGTGCTTAAATAATCCTCTACTGTCTCTGCTCTTCTTATTAATTCAACAGAGCCATCCTCTTTTAGTAGTAATTCCTTACATCTTAATTTACCATTATAATTAAATCCCATTGCATAGCCATGAGCCCCAGTATCATGAATAACAAGTATGTCCCCTACATTAATTTCTGGGAGATTTCTATCAATTGCAAATTTATCATTATTTTCACAAAGCGAACCAACAACATCATATTTTTTAGTTAAAGGTTCATTCTCCTTGCCCATTACTGTTATATGATGATATGCACCGTATATCGCTGGCCTCATTAAATGAGCCATGCAGGCATCAACACCAATATAATTTTTATAAGTGTTTTTGTAATGAATTGCTTTTGTCACAAGATAACCATAAGGACCTGTAATAAATCTACCACTTTCAAGGAATATTTTTACAGGACCAAGATTATTTTTTTGTATATAATTATCATAATGCTCCTTGATACCCTTTGCAATATAAAAAATATCCAGTTCTTTCTGATCTGGTTTATAAGGAATACCGAGTCCACCACCTAAATTAACAAATTCAAACTTTATTCCAAGCTCTTTATTTATTTCTACTAAGAGTTCAAAAAGCATTCTCCCAGTCTCTATAAAATAGTCGGGATTAAGTTCATTTGATGCTATCATTGTATGGAGGCCAAATCTCTTTACCCCTTTATCCCGCATTATCTTATAAGCCTCAAATATCTGTTTTTTTGTCAACCCATATTTAGCCTCTTCTGGCTTACCAATTATAGCATTGCCTTCCCTTAAAGGTCCGGGATTATATCTAAAACAGATTAATTCTGGCACTCCACAATACTTTTCATAAAAATCAATATGGCTTATATCATCAAGGTTTACTATTGCACCAAGTTCTTTTGCCTTTATAAACTCTTCTGCTGGAGTATCATTTGATGTAAACATAATATTCTCACCAGTGATACCACATTTTTCAGCAATTATAAGTTCTGTCATTGAACTACAATCAGCTCCAAATCCTATCTCTTTTAATATTTTTATCAATTGAGGATTTGGATTTGCTTTTACTGCAAAATATTCTTTAAAATAGGGAAATATTGAAAAAGCCTTAATTAATTTCTTTGCATTTTCTTTTATACCCTTTTCATCATAAATATGAAAAGGGGTTGGATATTTCTCGATTATTTTTTCTATCATTTCTTTTGTAAAAGGTAATTTTTTCATTATCACACCTTCTAAATTTAAATTTTTAAAAAAGAGTTACTCTTGCTACTGCTATAAATAATTTTTCCTTTAAAATACAATTTTTCAAGGCTATAAAATTCTCTTGTTTCCTGTAAAAAAATATTAATTATTATATCCTTTGCATCTATCAAGATCCATGGGTTATCAAGAGTAAGATTTTTATTATAAAGCATATTAGCATTGCCGCTTTCCAGAAAGAAATCCACTATATATTTTGCTAAACTATTAGAATGAGTGGTAGAATTTACAGTAACAATAAACACATAATCAGAAATAACAGAGACTTCACTTATATCAATTACTACTAAATTTTCGCCCTTCTTTGATTCTATAAAATCTATAATCTTTTTTATAAAATCAAGATCTATCTTTTCTTTTGTTCTATTCATAAATTAAAATTTTATTGTAACCTTACCATCCACCTTTACTTCACCTTTACTATCTTCTACCCATACCTTACAATCAATAAGCTTTTCACCTTCACTCTCATACTTTTTCTTTACAACACCTTTTGCTGTAAGAATATCCCCTGGTTTTGTCATTGCCTTAAAAGAGACACTGTATTTCTTTACATTCTTTATTCCGCAAAAATTGGTAATCATCTGGCCAAGTATGCCCATAATAAGCATACCATGAGCAATTGTCCCATCGAGCCCAGCCTCTTTTGCATATTCTGGCACAGTATGAATAGGATTAAAATCACCAGAAGCACCAGCATATCTAACCAATTGAATCTGAGTTATTGGCTCTTTTGTTAATGATGGTAATTCAAACCCTTCCTGTATATTATTAAAATCTAAATTCATTTTTTATTCTCCTTAAAATATTTATTGTTGCATTACGACAATTGTCATCTTTGCTATTAAGACAACTTCACCATCCCTTGTAAAAGTGGATTTAAATGTAACCATATCCATTAAGCTCGAAGATCTTATTGAATCAACTGACATTACACCTTTCAAGATATCACCCGGATAAATTGGCGAAAAATATTCATACTCCTCTTTTGCATGCAATAATCTCTTAATATCAATCCCAATCTCTTTCATTCTATCCCATATCTCTGGATTTCCCCAGAAATTCATAACTGTTGCAAAAGTTAAAGGGGCTGGCGTGTCTTTATAACCCTGTTTTATGGCATATTCTTTATCAAAAAATAAAGGATTATTATCCCCTATTGCCATACATAATTCTTTAATCTTTGATCTATCCACCTCAAAAGTAAAAGGTGAATACTCTTTCCCTTCCAATGAAGTATCAACCATATCTTCTCTCCAATATTTTTTTGAGGTAGAATATATAAGATTTTTTTAATTTTGTCAAAAGTTTTAAACTCTTTTTTATTCAAGTTTTATAAACTCACCATTCTTTACTGTAAAAAGAAAATAATCTCTATATGTATCACCATACTGATTTATAATGTATTTCTTCTGTAATCCATTAAACTCTTTTATCTTTAAAATTGTCTCTTTTAAAGAATCAGCATCCCACTTTTTAGACTTTTTTAATGCTAAGAATAAAAGATTTGCTGCCTCATATGCATAAATTGCAGAAAAAGATGGGATAACTTTATATCTATCAAGGTATTGCTCTTTAAATTCAACATATTCTTTTGAGTTATCATTAATATCCAATTCTCCAAAAATATATATATCTTCAACTGCCCTACCACCATATATTAATAAATCCTCTGTCATTGCCCAGAATGCAGCATAAATATTCAGTGATTTATCAAACTTTCTTATCTGCTGACAGATATTGGCAGTATCAATTCCATTTGTTATTAATAAAAAAGAATCTGGCTTATACTGAATCAACTCTTTTATCATATCATAAAAACCATTATTCTCACCAGAGTAAAAAGTAACTAATTTTAATATTTTGCCACCCATATTTTCAAAATAGAACTTAAAATTATTAAAAGTACTCTCTGTATATAATCTATTTTTAAGATCATAAATTACTATTACTCTCTCCTTTTTGTCTTTTATCATCTTTTTAGCAAGATGCTCAGATTGAACCTTACTTGATGATACCACTCTTATAAAATAATCATCCTTATCATCATAAAGAGAACTACTAACTGTTGGGCTTATCATTAAAATCTTATTTTTATTTATATACTCAAAAGATTTGCCAGTCGCAGCACTGGTGATATGTCCGAGTATTGCTACAACTTTCTCTTTATGAAATTCTTTTACCACCTGTAACCC
>Ga0116165_1001981_pt1 | contig 15027 bp, 18 predicted proteins | sample AD_JPNMR1_MetaG_FD_89885 | JGI IMG/M metagenome (GOLD analysis project Ga0116165, IMG submission 89885) | Active sludge microbial communities of municipal wastewater-treating anaerobic digesters from Japan - AD_JPNMR1_MetaG | ecosystem: Engineered > Bioreactor > Anaerobic > Digestate | place...
CGAGTCAGTGCCAAAGAACGTGAGGTTGATAATCCAAAGTACGCCATGCGCTGCTGGCTGCTCTCTCTCGGCTTTATTGGTGACGAATACAAGTTTAGCAGAAAAATCCTGCTGAAAAACCTCCCCGGCAGCAGCGCATTCAAAACTCCGAAAGGTGGTACAGGTGATGAGAAATAGATTTCCTTCAAGAGAAACCGTCGAACGTATCCGCGCTCAATATCCCGTCGGGTGCCGTGTGGAACTGATAAAAATGGATGACATACAAGCTCCTCCTATTGGTACTAAAGGAACGGTCACGGGCGTGGATGACATTGGAAGCATAATGGTTTCATGGGACAACGGCAGCACGCTTCATATCGTATATGGCGAGGATATATGCCGGAAAATTTAATTGAAAAATACACAATTACAGTAGTTTTACGAGCAACAAAGATTGTGTAGTATATGCCGATTTATATCGTGTAATTGCCTTGCTATGCTGTGTTTTCTATGGCTATATGTAACCTACCGCAAGGGAAAACACACTATAAGGAGGACATCAACATGACAAACCAACTTCATCTGAACCAGACGGTTCGCAACCACGGCATTCTCGCCAAGATCGTCGGTTTCCATGAAGTCACGGGCGACCCAATACTCCGCCCGCTTTGGAACGACGGCACCAAATGGCTTGCAAGCGCAGCCATGTGCGAGCCGGTCGATATTAATCCCGCCGAGGTCTCGCAGCACAAAAACGGTCTTGTGAACCTCGATTAAGCCAAACATTAAAAGAAAGGAGAAAAGCATGGACTACCGAAAACTCATCGACGAGCAGCTTGGCGACGGATACACTTTCGTGAAGGTTTACAACGCTTTTGAAAACGGAGAGTTGCGGATTATTGCCAAGGACGCGCAGGGATGCGAACACCGATATATTTTAGTGGATGGCGAACTAACGGAAAAACCCTAACCTAAAATCGAAAACAGCCGAGAACACCCCGAAAGGGGCTGTCTCTCGTGCAGACATTTTTAGAAGGCTTGCCTGTGGCAGGTCATTTTTTATGCCATTTTGAAAGGAGGCGGCTGATATACGAAAACTAAAGAAATACACACCAACTCGTTTTATGATGAAGGATTCCGTTTACTGCAAGGAAGCCGCCGACTATGCTGTCGCTTTCATTCAGGCCTTACGTCATACCAGCGGCATATGGGACGGTCGGCCTTTTGAACTTATAGATTGGCAGGAACAAATCATACGAGATGTGTTTGGTGTTCTGAAGCCAAATGGCTACCGTCAGTTTAATACAGCATATATCGAAATACCAAAAAAGAATGGAAAGTCAGAGCTTGCCGCGGCAGTTGCACTTTTGTTGACTTGTGGCGATGGCGAACAGCGCGCTAAGGTATATAGCTGTGCTTCGGATAAGAACCAAGCAAAAATTGTGTTTGAAGTAGCCGTTGCTATGGTACGCAAGTCTCCGGCACTATCCAAGAGAGTTAAGATTACTGAATCAACAAAGACCCTTGTATTTATGCCTACGGAGAGTACTTATCAGGTACTCTCAGCGGACGTAGCAAACAAACACGGTTTCAATACACATGGTGTTATTTTCGATGAACTGCACACGCAGCCAAATAGAAAGCTCTACGATGTGATGACCAAAGGCAGCGGTGACGCCCGAATGCAGCCGCTGTATTTCTTAATCACAACAGCCGGCGACAATACGAACTCCATCTGCTATGAGGTGCATCAAAAAGCACTGGATATACTTTCGGGCCGCAAGACGGATCCGACGTTTTATCCTGTAATATTTGGAGCTTCGGAAACAGACGACTGGACGGACCCAAAGGTATGGAAAAAAGCAAACCCTTCCCTTGGTATCACAATAGGAATAGACAAGGTAAAAGCTGCCTGTGAGAGTGCAAAACAGAACCCCGCCGAGGAGAACAGCTTTCGCCAGCTTCGTCTGAACCAGTGGGTCAAACAGGTCGTACGCTGGATGCCGATGGATAAATGGGACGCCTGCGCTTTCAGCGTCGACCCGGAAGCCTTACGTGGCCGCGTCTGCTATGGCGGGCTTGACCTCTCCTCATCCACTGACATCACAGCTTTTGTGCTGGTCTTCCCGCCATTGGACGAGAATGATAAATACATTATTTTACCGTTTTTCTGGATACCAGAAGACAACATTGACCTGCGAGTTCGGCGTGATCATGTGAATTATGATCTATGGCAGAAGCAAGGTTTCCTAAAAACCACTGAGGGCAATGTCGTTCATTACGGATACATTGAAAAGTTCATTGAACGGCTCGGCGAGAAATACAACATCCGCGAAATCGCCTTTGACCGCTGGGGCGCCGTTCAGATGGTGCAGAACCTCGAGGGCATGGGCTTCACGGTCGTTCCGTTCGGGCAGGGATTTAAGGACATGAGTCCACCCACAAAAGAACTCATGAAACTAACTCTGGAGCAGAAACTTGCCCACGGCGGCCACCCGGTGCTGCGCTGGATGATGGACAATGTGTGTATTCGCTCAGATGATGCAGGAAACATCAAAGCCACCAAGGAAAAATCCACAGAAAAAATAGACGGGGTTGTTGCTACGATCATGGCACTTGACCGCGCAATACGGTGCGGAAACGATACGAGCGAAAGCGTGTATGACTCGCGCGGACTTCTTTTTGTCTAAGACCATAGCAAGTGAATCCTATAATTGTTGACATCATTTTTGCCGAAGTTATATACTTTAGTTGTAATTAACGGTATCTGGAGGGCATCATATGCCTACTGTTGTTGAACGACTATTCCAAGAGAATGGCAAAGAAATTTTGGGACAAATAAAGTGGGGGCATCAATTAGACTGTGTGCAGCCTGGGGTCTATGTGGTCGCTTTGACTAATCAAGCCGATAAAATGCTTTGTTATAATGAGGCTCCCATTTCAGAAGGGTTAGTCGAGGAATGGGTTAATCGAGTTCCCTATATGACACTCGACCGCACCTTGCCAACGGTGAACACTTTAACAAAAAGGCTGAAGGACTTTTGGCTGCCCGATGAAACAGTATTATACATTGGCAAGGCAGGAACATCGCTGCAACAGAGAGTAAACCAGTATTATACGACAACTCTTGGGAGTCCTGGTCCTCACAGAGGCGGTCATTGGCTAAAAACACTAAACAACTTGACAGAGCTGAACATTTATTGGACTACTTCAGAAGGCAGTACGGCACACGATCTTGAATCTGTGTTTTTGGATTATTTTGTTAAGCGAGTATCTTGTGAAAGCAGGAAGATTCTACGCGACCCTATTCACCCCTTTCCATTTGCCAACATAGAGTTTCCAAAAGGAGTCCGCAAAGACCACGGATTACGGAAACAAACAACATAATAGTATGACTCGAACTTCATAATGACTAAAGCATCTCGCATGAGGTGCTTTAGTCATGCCCATTTTTAAAGGAGAGTGATGTTCATGAGACTGTTCGAAGGAATATTCAAAGCACGTGACAAGCCTAAGGATGCCCTTGGCGGCGGGCGCTACGACTTCTTCTTTGGGAGCACAAGCTCAGGGAAGCCGGTCAACGAACATACTGCCATGCAGATGACTGCGGTCTATTCCTGTGTGAGGATATTGTCCGAAACGCTGGCGGGTCTGCCGCTACATGTATATAAGTACAACGACAGCGGCGGCAAAGAGAAATATCTGAAACACCCGTTATATAAGCTGCTCCACGACGAGCCGAACCCGGAGATGACTTCATTTGCGTTCCGAGAAACTCTGATGAGTCATCTTTTATTATGGGGCAATGCCTATGCGCAGATTATACGCAATGCTAAAGGCGAGGTCATTTCCCTCTATCCGCTGATGCCAAACAAGATGACAGTCGACCGTGATGCTAACGGCCGGCTTTTCTATTTATATCAGCGCAGCTCGGAGGATGTACCTTCACTCGGCAAAGACAACCAGGTCTATCTTGCCCCTGCCGATGTCCTGCATATTCCGGGCTTGGGCTTTGACGGTCTGGTTGGCTATTCGCCCATTGCAATGGCAAAGAACGCGGTAGGCCTCGCCATCGCCACAGAAGAATACGGAGCGAAGTTTTTCGCAAACGGTGCCGCGCCGGGCGGTGTGCTTGAACATCCCGGTACGATTAAGGATCCACAGAAGGTCAAGGAATCCTGGAATGCCGCCTACCAAGGTTCAGCCAACTCACACAGGGTGGCCGTTCTCGAGGAAGGCATGAAGTATCAGCCCATAGGGATTTCACCGGAACAGGCGCAGTTTTTGGAAACACGGAAGTTTCAGATCAATGAGATTGCCCGTATTTTCAGAGTGCCTCCGCATATGCTCGCTGACCTTGAAAAATCATCCTTCAGCAACATCGAGCAGCAGAGCCTTGAGTTTGTGAAATACACGCTCGACCCGTGGGTGGTGCGCTGGGAGCAGTCCATGTGCCGCGCCCTGCTTTCCGACAGCGAAAAACCGACAGTATTTATCAAGTTCAACGTAGACGGACTTCTGCGCGGAGATTACGAAAGCCGCATGAGCGGTTATGCGACCGCAAGACAGAATGGATGGATGAGCGCGAACGATATCCGTGAGCTTGAAAACCTCGACCGTATCCCTGCGGAACTCGGCGGCGATCTCTACCTCATCAACGGCGCAATGACCAAATTACAGGACGCGGGTGCGTTCGCAAATACAAAAGGAACGGAGGAAACAAGCAAATGAAGAAATTCTGGAACTGGGCGCGGGATGAAGATTCCGGTGTCAGAACACTCTATCTGGACGGCACAATTGCCGAAGAGTCATGGTTCGACGACGATGTCACCCCTAAAGCATTCAAAGCTGATTTGAATTCCGGAGAGGGTGACATTGTTATTTGGATCAACTCGCCCGGCGGCGACTGTATCGCGGCGAGTCAGATCTATGCCATGCTCATGGATTACAAAGGCAAGGTCACCGTAAAAATTGACGGCATTGCGGCTTCGGCAGCAAGCGTTATCGCAATGGCGGGAACCGAGGTATTGATGGCACCGACGGCGCTCATGATGGTGCATAACCCGCTGACTATCGCAATCGGTGACAGCGAGGAAATGCAGAAAGCCATCGCTATGCTGGACGAGGTCAAGGAAAGCATCATCAATGCCTACGAAATTAAAACCGGACAGTCCCGTGCCAAGCTCTCCCACCTCATGGACGCAGAAACCTGGCTCAACGCAAACAAAGCTATTGAATTAGGTTTTGCTGATGGCATTCTGGAGGATGAGAAAAAGCAGATTCAACCGGACGACATCACCTATGCTTTCAGCCGCAGAGCAGTAACAAACTCGCTGCTTAACAAGGTCAAACCCAAGATACCCAAACAGAACAAAGGAACACCCGTTGAGTCGCTTGAAAAGCGGCTCTCTTTGATTTCTCACTAAATTTTATGGAGGTAACATCATGAACAAAATTCTTGAACTGCGCGAAAAGCGCGCCAAGGCATGGGAAGCCGCAAAGGCTTTCCTCGATACCAAGCGCGGTACTGACGGCCTGGTTTCCGCCGAAGACACCGCAACCTACGAGAAAATGGAAGCCGACGTAGTCGCTCTCGGAAAAGAAATTGACCGTCTTGAGAAGCAGGAAGCTCTTGACCGTGAGCTTTCAAAGCCGCTGAACACACCCCTCACAGGCAAGCCTGCCGTTCCCGGTATGGAAACCAAAACAGGCAGAGCATCTGATGAGTACAGAAAAGCATTCTGGAATGCAATGCGTACCCGCGCCGGTGAGGGTCTTGATCCTATCGTGAAAAATGCTCTGCAGATCGGCACCGATTCTGAAGGCGGATACCTTGTCCCTGACGAGTTCGAACGCACACTTGTAGAGGCTCTTGATGAAGAGAACATTTTCCGTAGACTGGCAAAGGTCATTACCACTTCCTCAGGGGATCGTAAGATTCCGGTCGTAGCTTCAAAGGGTACAGCCTCCTGGATCGATGAGGAAGGCACTATCCTCGATAGTGACGACAGTTTCGGTCAGGTTTCCATCGGCGCTTACAAGCTTGGAACAATGATCAAAGTTTCCGAGGAACTGCTGAACGACAGTGTATTTCCGCTTGAATCCTATATTTCGAGGGAGTTCGCAAGGCGTATCGGCAGCAAGGAGGAAGAAGCCTTTTTCACAGGAGACGGCTCCGGTAAACCGACCGGCATCCTCGCAGCAACCGGCGGTGCTCAAGTCGGTGTGACCACAGCGGGCGCTGCGGCTATCACTATTGAAGAGGTGCTTGACCTGTTCTATTCGCTGAAAGCACCTTATAGAAACAAAGCGGTGTTCGTCATGAACGATGCCACCGTAAAGGCGATCCGCAAGCTGAAAGACGGCAACGGTCAGTATCTCTGGCAGCCCTCTCTGCAGGCAGGTACTCCTGACACCATTTTGAACCGTCCGCTGTATACCTCGGCATATGTACCCGCAATTGCCGCAGGCGCAAAAAGCATCGTGTTCGGCGATTTCAGTTATTACTGGGTAGCCGACCGCCAGGGACGTGTGTTCAAGAGACTCAATGAGCTCTACGCTGCAACCGGTCAGGTAGGCTTTGTTGCCACCCAGCGTGTTGACGGCAAACTCATTCTGCCGGAGGCTGTCAAGGTGCTCCAGCAGAAGGCTTAACGGAGGTGCGGTATGAGCTATAACACGAAAAACTACACCGAACAGGGCGGCGAGAAAACCGTAATCGGCGGAACGCTTGAAATTAAGGAGGGAGCCTCGGTAACGGGGCTTTCTTCTGCACCGAATCAAGCAGCAAGTACTGCTACAAATGTTGCCGGACTCAAGGACGACCTCAACGCGCTGCTTTTGAAACTGAAGGACACAGGACTGATGAAACCCGATACATGGAATGTCTCAGCAGCTAATGTCACCACTGCTCTGAGCGAAGATATGACAGCCAATCAAGACAAAGTCGAATCCATCACTATCGAGGACAATGTCATTACAGTCACTGTTCCAGTTGACGGGCTAATTGCATATGAAAGCTCGACCCCCGCACAAGGAACCCACAAATGGGTTGCCATCCTCATAACCACAGGACTTCCTGCCATCACGGCAGTTAAGTATAACGGCAGTCAGCTGACATCAGCCGATGCAGCTGAGGCTGCTGCTGTCGGCGGGCAGGCCGGAGATATTGTGATGTGGCTCAAGTGCGACGAAATCGTAAATCAGCCGAAGTCGTTCACGCTCTGGGCATCCGGTTATCCCGAAGCCACATTCACTGTTGTCATCGCGGAACCGGAAACCGAAGAATAAAGAAAGGACGGTGGCGGTATGACGCTGATTGAAAAAGTAAAGGCAAATCTTATTCTTGAGCATACGGCGGACGATGAACTCCTGCAGATGTACATCACCGCCGCCGTATCCTATGCCGAAAGTTATCAGCACCTTCCGGAGAAATTCTACAAGGACCATCCTATGCCGCCTACCACAGAGCAGGCTGTCATTATGCTGTCGTCCCATTTTTATGAGAGCCGGGACGGCAGCACCGGCGGCTTTTTTGCCGACAACTTTCAGGCCGGACAGCAGGTATGGAATACGGTCAACCTTCTTCTTAAACTTGACCGGGATTGGAAGGTGTGAGCATGAGTTTTGGAAAAATGAACACATTCATCGATATTATCTCAACCGAACCCACGAAGGATGCTGACGGTTTTGTCAACCACGGCGATACTGTTCTTGCATCTGTCAGGGCATATTTTGAGCAGAAAAACTCTACGGAAAAGTGGCGTAACATGGCGCAGTCAGATGAAGTGAATGCCTTGTTCCGTCTCCGCACGATTCCCGGACTTGTTCTTCACAACCGCCATGTTATCGTCTGCGAGGGCAAACGCTACAACATATACTCGGTTGAAAATGTAAAGGGCCGTGGAATGTATCTTGAAGTATTGGCGGTGAGCGCTGATGGCTAAGGTCGATTTCAAGATGCCGGAGGAATTCCTGCTCAAAGTGTCAAGGTTGGCTGAAAAGACCGATGAGATCATACCGAAGGTTCTTGAAGCCGGTGCCGAAGTCGTATACGACAAGGTAAAAAGCAATCTTTCTTCTGTGGTCGGTAAAAACACAAAGGTTAAAAGCCGCTCCACCGGAGAACTTGAATCTGCGCTTGGTGTATCTCCGGCGAAGCAGGACAGGGACGGTAATTTCAACGTGAAAATAGGATTTGCAGAGCCGCGCTCTGACGGCGGCAGCAATGCCAAACTTGCCAACATCCTCGAATACGGAAAGCATGGCCAGCCTCCAAAGCCTTTTCTGAAACCTGCCAAAAGCAGATCCAAAGACGCTTGTATTGGGGCTATGACCAGCAAGCTGGAAAGTGAGATTGAGAAGCTATGAGCATATTATCTGAACTGAACACACTGTTTGAAGCCGCAAATATCCCTGTCGAAACAGGCGTCTTCAGCGGAGTACCTCCTGATGAATACCTGGTACTGACCCCGCTTACTGACACCTTTGCCGTTTACGGCGATAATAAGCCGCTGGCGGATGTAAGCGAAGTCAGAATCTCGCTGTTCAGTAAAAACAACTATTTACAGAGAAAGAATCAGCTTGTGAGGATGCTCCTCCAGGCTGATTTTGTTATTACCGACCGCCGGTATATCGGACACGAGGATGATACCGGCTATCACCACTACGCCATCGATGTGGCGAAATACTACGAACTGGAGGAATAACAAATGGCTACTATCGGGCTTGATAAGCTCTATTACGCAAAAATCACAGAGGCTGCAGACGGTACCGAAACTTACGGTACTCCCATCCCTCTTGCAAAAGCAATGAAAGCGGATCTGTCCGTCGAGCTTGCTGAAGCGACGCTTTATGCTGACGATGGACCTGCTGAGGTTGTGAAGGAATTCAAGAGCGGTAAGCTCTCCCTCGGAATCGATGATATCGGTGTGACGGCCGCTGAGGATCTGACGGGTGCAAAGCTTGACGACAATCACGTCGTTATTTCCGGAAGTGAGGATGGCGGCGCTCCTGTTGCCATAGGCTTCCGTGCAAAAAAGGCAAACGGAAATTACCGATACTTCTGGCTCTATAGGGTGAAATTCGGCATTCCGGCGACAAACCTCGCCACCAAGGGCGACAGCATCACCTTTTCTACACCGACCATTGAGGGCACGGTGTTCCGCCGCAATAAGACTGACGGAAACGGTAAGCATCCGTGGAAAGCCGAGGTCAATGAGGATGATACGAGCGTCCCTGCTTCCGTAATTACCGGCTGGTACACATCTGTCTATGAACCGGTCTTTACTCCTGCTGGTGGAGGTGTTGACTAATGGCTGATGACAGAAGTGCAATTATCAACATTGGCGGTAAAGAGTATGAGATGCTCCTCACCACCAAGGCTACAAAAGAGATCGCCAGGAGATACGGCGGACTTTCCAATCTCGGCGAAAAACTCATGAAGTCAGAAAACTTCGAGATGGCGCTTGATGAGATCGTTTGGCTCATCACACTGCTTGCCAATCAGTCGGTACTGATTCACAACCTTCAGAACCCTGCCGAAAAGCAAGAACTGCTGACCGAGGAGGCTGTGGAGCTGCTCACTTCTCCGCTTGAGTTGGGTGAATACAAGAATGCCATCATGGATGCCATGTATAAAGGAACCAAACGTCATATTGAAAGCGAGGAAGAACCCTCTGGAGGTAACACCTCAAAAAACGCGAAGATCGGGTAAGCGATGAAGAATCGTTTGCCCGGCTGATTTTTTACGGTGTGTCTCTGCTCCAACGCACCGAGCAGGAGGTCTGGCTGATGCCTATCGGCCATCTGCTCGACCAGTGGGAGATATATAAACAGTTTAACGGTTTGTCGAAGCCGAAACGCGAGTATTACATCGATGAAATCATACCGGGCGGTATCTAAGGAGGTGGTGAGACATGGCAGATAATTTCGGCTTGAAAATCGGAGTCGAGGGTGAAAAGGAGTTCAAAAAAGCGCTCTCTGATATCAACCAGACTTTCAAGGTTCTTGGCAGTGAGATGAAGCTCGTCTCCTCCGAATTTGACAAGCAGGATAAGTCTGTAGCGGCGGTTGCAGCACGGAATGAGGTTCTGAACAAGGCAATCGATGCTCAGAAAGACAAAATCTCCACCCTCGAATCCGCCTTGAAGAATGCCGCCGACAGCTTCGGCGAAAATGACCGCCGTACTCAGAACTGGGCTATACAACTAAACAATGCCAAAGCCGAACTTAATGGTATGGAGCGCGAACTGGACAATTCGGCAGATGCCGCTGATGACCTTGGCGAAGAACTGAAAGAGACTGGAGATGAAGCTGAAAGTTCCGGCGGTAAATTTGAAAAGCTGGGCAGCGTATTAAAAGGTGTCGGTGCGGCAATGGGCGCTGTTGCTCTTGCCGCCGGAGCAGCCGCGCTTAAACTCGGCAAAGAAGTTATTTCGGCATACGCTGACTTTGAGCAGCTGGTCGGCGGTGTAGACACCCTCTTTGGTGATGCGTCACAGACAGTGCAGAACTACGCCGCTAATGCCTTTAAAACAGCCGGAATGTCGGCAAACGAGTATATGGAAACGGTCACGGGTTTCTCCGCAAGCCTGATCCAATCACTCGGCGGCGACACAGCAAAAGCTGCTGAAGTTGCTGATATGGCCATCACAGATATGGCGGACAATGCCAATAAAATGGGTACGGATCTGTCCGCCATTCAAACGGCCTATCAGGGTTTTGCCAAGCAAAACTATACGATGCTCGACAATCTGAAGTTGGGATATGGCGGCACAAAATCTGAAATGGAGCGACTCTTGGCTGATGCCGAGAAAATCTCCGGCATCAAATATGACCTGTCATCCTTCTCGGATCTGACTGAAGCTATCCATGTCATTCAGACAGAAATGGGCATCACCGGGACGACAGCGAAGGAAGCCACTGAAACCATAAGCGGGTCAATGGCCGGTATGCAGTCGGCTATAGATAATCTGATGGCCGGACTCGGCAACGCTGATGCTGACATTGAAATGTTGATCGGTAATGTTGTCGAGGCATTCGGTCATGTGGTGGATAACGTGGTGCCTGTCATTGAGAATATCGTCAAGGCTCTGCCGCCTGCCCTCGACGGTATACTCAGGGCAATTGGGGACTTGCTGCCGACGCTCCTCTCCACCGTGGTCGACCTGTTTACGCAGGTGCTTGAAACACTGCTCAGTCTTTTGCCTGAACTCATCCCTGCAGCCGTTGATGCGGTGCTCACTATCGTAGGCGCTTTGATTGATAATCTGCCCTTGCTCATTGATGCTGCTGTACAGCTGATTACCGCCCTTGTGATGGGGCTTGGTTCCGCTTTGCCGGAATTGATTCCTGCGGCGGTTGAGGCGATTATCACCATCGTTCAGGGTCTTTTGGACAGCATGGATCAGATCCTTGAAGCGGCCTTTGCCATTATACAGGGGCTTGCGGAAGGTTTGCTGAACGCTCTGCCGGAACTGATTGACGCTCTGCCCGAAATCATTATGACAATTATTGATTTCATCACGGATAATCTTCCTTTAATCCTCGAAATGGGCATCGAACTCACCGTTCAGCTTGCGTTCGGACTGATTAAAGCCATACCGCAGCTTGTGGCGAGACTTCCGGAAATCGTCGCGGCTATCGTGACCGGCCTCGGCAAGGCGGTCGGCGCTGTGTTTGAAATCGGCAGGAACATCGTAACGGGACTATGGGAAGGTATCAAATCCCTCGGTTCCTGGATAGCGGACAAAGTCTCCGGGTTTTTCTCCGGCATTGTAGACGGCGCGAAAAGCCTGCTGGGCATCCACTCTCCCTCAACTGTATTTGCCGGTATCGGTGAAAACATGGGCCTCGGCATCGGTATGGGTTTTACAGATGCCATGAGGGGTGTTGAAAAAGATATTGCCGGTGCGATCCCCACCGACTTTGACCTTGATATGAAAACCGGGATTCATAAAGTAATGAACGACACCTCGCTTGATGTGAGGAGAACCGTTGAGCATACAGGTGTGATTCGGGTGGAAGGTGTAAATTCCACCGGTGAAATGACCTCGGTTATAGACATCATCGTCGATAGGCTCAGACAGGAGGTGCGCGTATGAGTTATTTGAAAAATACAGAAACAAATGAAATCATCACGCGTTTTGTTAGCCTTCGAAAAACGCAGGAAGTCATCCGCACAGTGCAGACTGCCCTTGACGGGACGGAGTATCTTACCCGTTTCGGTTCGCCGACAGTACATTATAATCTGACTCTCTATGTGAATGAAGCTGGTAAAGCCGCGCTGATGGAAGCCGAGGATAGCGTTCCAATGCTTGAATGCTCGGTAAAACAGGGTGTTTTCAACGGAAGAATCATTGAACTCGGAGAGTTTGATTATCAGGCGGCAGGTTGGTACAAGGTAAAGGCCACCCTGGCGGCGGTAAGCGAGGTGAGCGATCCATGAGAAGCATACCGGCGGCGCTGAAAGAAAAACTTGCTAACCGTTTTAAGGTAGAAAACACGGACAGTATGGCTAAGCTCCGTGTGGTAGCCACGCAGACCTCCGTCAATTCGCTGCTCTCCGAACCAATTCACGAAGATATTGCTCCCGCTTTCGGCGATGTGGCTGTGCGCCAGACCGCCGGTGAATCCGATTTATCTCTTGCCTATGCCATCTGTTTGGACGACGGTATCGCAAAGATATATAAACGGAAGTTTCCGGCTGGGTTGGAGTATCCGTGGGAGTATCAATGGACGCTCGGTGCAGCAACCGACGTGGCAATTGAATTTAACGGCGTATGGAAAATGAATGCCGCAAAGGAGTGGTATTATCTTCAAACCGAGGAATACCCGTATATCTTTTATGTTCGGAACGGCAATCTTTATGTTCAGGTCTGGCATAACAATGATAATGCCACTCTGCTTGCCACAGATGTTACCCAAATATCCGCCTGCAAAGGCTGGCAGTCCAGTGTTGAACAGGACCTCGATCAGGGCTTGATTATCGGCTACCTAAAGAGCGGCTCTGTATATTACCGTGCGCTCTGCTGTCAGGACAATGGAAGCTATGTCTGGGAAGCAGAACATGAAGTTTCTGCGCTTGGTACGGGCAACACGACCCTGTCGGTTATCCGCACTAACGATTTTCGTATAGGATTCCTTACGCAGAACAGCGGGCGGATGCTTCTTGCGCTGACGCATCGGAATTATGCCGGAATGAGTGTCCGTCCGGAAACAGTCCATATCAACGCCTCTAATGTAAGGATGTGGATTTCCGATATAACCGAACTGGACACGCTGAACAAGGAGTACGCGTCTGGGAATGTCGCCTATCCCTATGTTCTGCTGGACGAGCCGGACACCGAGGAAATCTCTGTGGCCTCGGTGGAAAAACTGAACCGCGAGACGGGCTTTGTATGCTATGGCTTTAAAATACATCTCACAAAGCCTTTGAACGGAAGTATCGATGAGGGATTCCCGGTGAAATGCGCCCTCTCCGTTTCCGGGGTGACTGTTGCCTCCGCTTCCTATGACAGCGAGGAGCAGGTACTTGTTCTATATACGAGCTCCGATATCCGCAGGACGGTAGCAGTAACCATTACAATGCCGGAATACCGTTCTCTCTGGTATTACAAGCTCGGTTTGCAAAGATGGTTTCTGCCCGCTCTGAGCGCTGTAGCCGCCGCAGAAACTATGGACTACTTCACTTATGAAAACGAGACTGCAGCCATATCCACGATTTCGGCGGGAGTTTGGATTGACGAGGCTGTTTTCGCTGAGTATTTCCAGCCTGCACATACGGCTGCCATTACGGTTGTGGCTTCGTCTGTAAGCCTGCAGCCTGTTTCCACATTACCGATTTAGGAGGTTTTCAACATGAAAATACAAGAACGAGCAGTCCTTCACAACCGATTTGATGTCAAGGTGGTCGAGGCCGTAAGCGGTAAAATCAAGCAGACAGCAGTCGGCTTCAACGTCATTACCAACTACTATTTCAACAGCAGGCTGACCGGGTCACCTTTGAGTAAAACGGCTGACCTGTTCAGATATATCGCGGTTGGTACCGGAACCGGGACACCCGCTGTTACAGATACAGCTCTTTTCTCGCATTTAACACGCAAAGCCGTGACAACGTTGGAAACGGTTTATGAATATCCGACTTCGCACACGACAAAGCAAATCAAGCTGGAAGCGACCGAATGCAACGGCTCCACCATTACCGAGGTAGCGCTCGAAGGTTATTACAGCGGCACCTTTTCAAGCTATTATTACATCATGTCCCATGCTATGCTGCAGGATTCTGAAGGAAACCAGATTGCTATCGTCAAAACTGACACGGATGTGGTGTATATTACGGCTACCTTCTATGTTACCTACACTCCTTCCGGCTTTGGCTCAAACGGAATCTATCCCAAACCGGAAAACAATTATCTGGTCAGATGGCTGCTCACCGGCAGCACGGATGGGACCGTCCGCTTTTCACGCTACCCGTTGGAGTATTCATCAGATATGAACACAAAGTATCACGGCAGTAAAAGCTACACCTTCAGCAACGGCACAGGAAATATCACGACCTATCAGTATGACCTGCCTGTCATCACATTCCTTGACAGCGAGTGCAACAATCGTCTGGTCAAACACCTCGGTGTAGCCGGGGTCGGAGCATTTACCTTCCCCAATCACGAGGTTTTTCCTCCATACCAGGTAAATCAAATAGTTATTGGTGAAGGCGACGGGGAAACACAAGAATTCAACATCAAAGCGCCGCTGATACAGGCAGGTACGGCGAGGGTCTACTTAGACGGTGAGGAACTGACCGAAGGAACGGACTTTGTAGTGGATTATGAAAACAACTGCGGTGACTGGTATGAAAACTACCATACGGCGGCTCTGAGTTGCACGGATGCCGGAGTGACTTTCGGTGACTTAGCATCAAAAACACCAAGCAACAGCTATGACTACCGCGACCCGCTTGCTTGGTGGAACTGTTATGACAGGTCTGTGTATCCCTCTTCCTGTACGGTAAACGATGTAAATCCAATTATAATTGACTTTGGAACCGAG
>Ga0116165_1002025_pt1 | contig 14862 bp, 10 predicted proteins | sample AD_JPNMR1_MetaG_FD_89885 | JGI IMG/M metagenome (GOLD analysis project Ga0116165, IMG submission 89885) | Active sludge microbial communities of municipal wastewater-treating anaerobic digesters from Japan - AD_JPNMR1_MetaG | ecosystem: Engineered > Bioreactor > Anaerobic > Digestate | place...
AAAAAAACACTAATGCAACTTTTAAACATGGCTTTGCGTTCTAATAAAGATAGACAAATAATTTGGTTTTCTGAAATTTTTGGTTAGGTCGCAATTTTATGGAATACAAAAACAGGAAGGATAATGGTTTCTGATGTCGAAAATATTGAAAAAATAAGCTTTATCGGGATACTAACTTTGAGGTGACTTAAGTTGATACAATTTCAGGGAGTATCAAAAGTATATAATAATGGTGTTGTCGCACTTAGTGATATTAATATAAATATTGAGAAGGGCGAGTTTGTTTTTTTGGTTGGACCCAGTGGAGCAGGGAAAACAACTTTTATGAAGTTAATTATCCGGCGGGAACTGCCCACTTCCGGGATGATTTATGTAGCCAATAAAAACTTAAATAAGATGAAATTAGGAGAAGTTCCATACTTCAGGCGTAATATTGGTTTTATTTTTCAGGATTTCAAATTGTTACCCAATAAGACCGTCTTTGAGAATGTTTCGTTTGCGTTAGAGGTGATCGAAGCCTCCCAACGTGAAATATCCCGTCAGGTCCCGGCAGTGTTGGAGTTGGTTGGATTAAAGGATAAAGCGCATATTTTCCCTTCGGAGTTATCAGGTGGAGAACAGCAACGTGTCTCATTGGCGCGTTCAATCGTTAACCGTCCTCATTTGTTACTGGCTGATGAACCTACCGGTAATTTAGATCCGGAGACTTCATGGGGATTGATGGATTTATTGTTGGAGATTAATAAACGGGGGACGACAATCATTATGTCGACTCATAACAAGGGGATTGTTGATCGGATGCGCAAACGGGTGATTGCCTTAGATGCCGGAAAGATGATTCGCGACGAACAGAAAGGGGTATACGGAGTTGAAGGTTAAAACGTTCTTTTATTTCATCAAAGAAGCAACCACCGGACTGATTCGTAATGGATTGATGTCGTTGACTTCAATTTTTACAATTACTCTGGCGCTGATCGTCTTAGGGTGTTTCTATATTGTTACAACGAACACTAATCATTTTGCCAATATGGCAAAGAGCGTGCTGGAGATCAGAGTTTACTTAAATGATAAGGCCGATTCAGTTGGCATTCAAAATAAGATTTTGTCACTTGACGGAGTTAAGGATGTCAAATTTGTATCAAAGAATGAAGGTGCTAAATGGTTAGAGAAAACTTTAGGGGTTAATGGATTAAAAAACTATTTAGCTGAAGAAAATCCATTGCCGGACATGGTGAATGTTAAATTAACTGATAAAGCAAATGTCAAGCAGTTAGCTGATGCTATTAACGCAATTGAAGGGGTCAATGAGGTTGAGTATGGCAAGACTTTCGTAGAATCGATGTTAATAATTATCCAGGTTATTTGGGTGGTTGGAATTGGACTGATCGTAATAATTGGGATGGTAGTTTTGTATATTATAGTTAATACCATCCGTTTAACGCTTTTCGCAAGACGGAAAGAGATCGAGATTATGAAGCTGGTCGGAGCGACCGATTGGTTTATTCGGTGGCCTTTTATTCTAGAAGGAGTTATGCTCGGTGCAGGGGGAGCTATAATTACGATTATTTTAATTTCAAAAGGGTATCATCTTCTCTTTCATTATATTAAGCAGTTAGCTCCATTTATTCCTTTATTAAGTGAGCGGATGATTAATGCCGGTTTATTTTGGCTGATTTCATTGGTTGGATTAGCCTTTGGCGCAATTGGAAGTCTGTTCTCAATCAAAAGATTTTTGAAAGTTTAGAAAAGCGCATTTAGAACCGATATTTATTTGGAGGTGAGTTTTTTAAAATGGCTTTTCGAATGAAACTGATATTTGGGATATTGTTATGCTTGATTATGGCGATCGGAGCTTTTGAGAGTAGTGCCGAGCAAGATATTCAGAGTCAGATCAATCAGACTAAAAATAAGATCAAACAGAAACGTAATGAAGAGAAATCGGTCCTTGGCAAACTGCTCAATACCCAGAAAGAGCTGGACAAGATCAGTAAAAATCTTAATCAGATTAACTCCCAGATGGGGACTACTGAAGAGCGAATCAAAGTTATTAAATCAGAATTACAAAAAGCTGAAGAAGAATTAAGAAAGGTAAAAAATAATGTTTCTGAACGAGAAAAAGTTCTGAATCAGAGAATTGTTGCTATATATAAATATGGGTACCAAAGTTACCTCGAGATTTTGTTTCAAGCCAAAAATTTTGGAGATTTTGTTACCAGATTCGAACTAGTCGGGCATTTTGTACATAAAGATTTGTATATGTTAAAAGAACTGCAGCAACGGATCAAACAAATTAATCAAAAGAAGGCAGTGATTGCTGATAAACAATCAGAATTAGAACGGGAGAAACGTATTTATTCACGCTTACAGGAGCAGACCAAAATCCAACATTCCCGGTATCTTGACCGGGTGCAGGATCATCAGGAACAGTTAGCATCAATCCAAAAAGACCGCCGCAAATTGGAAGCGATGCTTGATGAACTGGAACGAATTTCGAAGTCAATGGAGAGTCAAATCCGTGAATATCAAAGTCGCAATCAGGGAGTAGTTGGCTCGGGGGAATTGATATGGCCGACAACCGGACGGATCACGTCACCGTTTGGTTATCGGGTTCACCCGATTCTTAAAAAGCGTAAATACCATTCGGGTATTGATATTGCTGCTCCGCGGGGAACTCCGATTGTTGCTGCTGACTCCGGAGTAATCATTTTCAGTGGCAATAACGGTGGTTATGGCAAGATGATCTCCATCAATCACGGAAACGGTATTTCGACTGTTTATGCTCACTGTGATGTTTTACTTGTTAGTGCAGAGCAAAAAGTATCCAAAGGCCAGCGAATCGCCTTGGTTGGTAGTACAGGATTGAGTACCGGACCACATTTACATTTTGAAGTGCGGAAAAACGGTGTTCCAACGAATCCGTTGAGTTATTTATAATTGAATTGATATTTGTTAAGGATGTTACTCTTGGTCTAGTTGATCATAAAAGGAGCGGTGATTTTGTCCAAAAAATCCCGGAAACGTTTTATTTTAGTGCTTATTTTACTGTTTATTACCGCAAGTGTTATTACTTGGTGGTTCAAGAGTAATTCCGGAACAGGGCGTTATCGTGATTTTCTTACAGCGATTTATGTAATGGGTTTTGTGAAGTTAGAATACTATCAACCTACTAGTTTGGAAAAGTTATTTAATGCTTATTGGAAAGCCGGAAATATTGAAGGAATGTTGAAATCGCTTAATGACCCTTATACCCGTTTTTTAAATAAAACAGAATTTGCGGAACTGAAAAAAGAAACGAAGGGTTCGTTTGGTGGCATCGGGATTTATTTAATACCTAAAGAAAATGAATTATTAATATCGTCAGTAGTGGAGAATACTCCTGGTCACAGAGCGGGACTGCAACAGGGAGACCGGATCATAGCAGTAGGGGAGATTCCAGTAGAAAAACTGGGCACCGAGGGAGCAGTTGCCAAGATCAGAGGGCCAGCCGGAACGGAATTGTCGTTAACCATTGTCCGTGGTGAAGGTGCTAACCGGCGGCAATTTACGATTCAAATTGTTCGCGAAAATATAGTGATTCCAACTGTAAATTTAAAGATCGAATCGGATTCGGTAATTGGTAACTATGCAGTACTAAAGATTCAACAATTTTCAGAAACGACTGCTGATGATGTAAAACAAAAGTTGCAAGAAGTGAATGATCATGCCTGTAAAGCTTTGATCTTGGATCTAAGGGCAAATCCGGGCGGACTGTTAGATGCGGCGATCAAAGTTGTGAGCCAATTTTTACCGAGTAATACAGCGGTTATTCATGTGTTTCGCAAAGGAATTCCAATAAATACCTATAACACAAAGAATAATGGTGATTTTACCCGAATACCAATGGTAGTATTGGTCGATCATTGGAGTGCCAGCGCTTCAGAGATCGTTGCCGGAGCGTTAAAAGACCAAAACCGGGCGAAGTTGATTGGTACCAATACTTACGGTAAAGATTTAATCCAACAGATCAAGGAACTTCCGGGTGGAGTTGGAGTATCAATAACAATAGCCAGTTACTTAACCTCTGGAAAAGTAAATATTCACCGGGTAGGGATTAAACCACACCGGACTATTGAAATTCCAGGCGCATTAGATGAGTTAATGGAGCAAGGGAATCCGCAGAAATACTTGATGATGCAGGAGATGCAGGAGAAAGAGGCAATTAAAGCATTACGCCAGGAAATACTGCATATTGCTCCAACAACAGGATTTAACCGGTTTAAAAATAACTATTTGAATGAGCTGGATTCCTGGATTCGTAAAACTGCTTGAAGCTGAATGATTAGCCACGATTTAAATCTTTCTATTAAGGAAGTGAAACAATGCAGCCGTTATCGCCAAGTTTTAAAGCGGCCTGCTTTTTTTATCTTGGATTTGCAGCCATTTTATTGATGGTCAATTTGGGATATGCATCTGGATTAACTGCTCAGGTTGTTTCACCAACTGATCAGGCTGATAGAATCCGGTTATCGCCGGAACAACTGATCGATTTCAATAATGATATCTTTAAATTGTGGCATCAGGTCTTAAGGGAAAAGTCGGACCAAAGCTTGTTTAAAGAGCAGGAAACCAAGTTGCGGACCAAAAAAGTATTTGGCAGTTATGAGATCAGTTGGGCGTTCACCAAAGAACGAATTGAATTGCCTGTTGCACTGTCAGAAGCGGATTTAGTAACTCTGGGCTTAGAATGGAAAAAGCTTGCCCAGAAACAAGGGATGAATTCCCCAAAATTAGCTTGGGGTTATAATGATAATCGCTTATGGTTAAAAATCTATAATGATGTTCAAGTTATAACGGGAACAAAACGGCTTACGGTACCAATTGCGGAACTACTCATCATTCAACCTTTAACAGAGACGAGCAATAATGAGTGGGATTGGAGAGGATTATTCCCAAAAAGCCAGCCGGATCTACATACTATTGCCGAAAAACCGGTTGACAGTAAACCAATAGTATCAGAAGATAAAAGTAAAAAGACGGACACCAAACCCAAAACAGAGATTCCTAAACCTATTATACCAAAGGAAGGCAGTCAAATTGCCAGTAATAGTAAACCACTGGTTTTACCGCCATTGATCGATTCAAAACCGGTCCCCAAACCGGTCCAGCCTTCGATACCGCTGCCGGTTAAGCCAAAAGCTAAAGTGGCAATTATCATTGACGATGTTGGTTTTGTGCGTGAACCGGCTGATCGGATGTTACAGGTTCCGACCCGGCTGACTTGGGCGATATTACCATTAAGTCCTTATGGAATTGAATATGCTAAAGCTGCTTTTGAACGTGGGTTTGAGATTATTCTGCATCAACCGTTAGAACCCTTGGATACCAGAGAGGATCCAGGACCGGGATTGATCCGCCGGGATTGGACACCGGATGAAATCCGACGCCAGTTTGAGCTTAATATAAGTGGAATTCCTTATATTAAAGGGATCAATAATCATATGGGATCAGCCGGGACAATGGATGAGTATTTAATGGAACAGCTAATGCAGTTGCTGAAGGAGAAAAAACTCTTTTTCATTGATAGTTTCACCAGTAATAAATCGGTTGCCGGAAGATTGGCGCGGAAGCACGCGGTTCCTTTTGGGAAACGGGCGATCTTTATTGATCATTATTCAGATTATAATTCGAAGAAACAAGCGTTACGCCAGTTGATTAAGGTTGCTTTGAAGAATGGTACGGCAATTGGGATTGGGCATGTCCGCGATGGTACTGCTGAAGCAATTGAAGAGATGCTGCCGGAATTTATTAAAGCAGGAATTGAAATTGTCCCAGTATCCGAATTGGTTAGATAAAAGTTATGGTAGTCTAAAAAAACCCGGGTAACCGGGTTTTTTTATGGATTAGATTTAATAAAAAAGTAAAATAATTAAACCTGAAGACCTTTTCGGTTAGGAACATATCATTTTGATGAGCTTCATGCTCAAAACTATATATTATCCAGCGCGGGTTATGTTAAACATGTCATACCCTATTTGGACCGTTTTATTTTGGAGCAAGCGTAGGAGAAAAAGATAATCGCTGGTTTTTTATGGGACTGGGAAAAATATTTTAAACAAACAATGGTTAATTCAAAAAAGGATTATTATTCAATATGTCGAATATATGTTCGGGATGTTTTTTGAGACAGAGGTGTTGGCAGTTGCTGCAAAATGTTTTTAAACTTCATTCGGATTATCAACCTCGTGGCGATCAACCCCAGGCGATCGATAAACTGGTAAGTGGAATTAAAACCGGTAAACATCATCAGGTTTTGCTTGGGGTAACGGGTTCAGGGAAGACTTTTACCATGGCTAAAGTTATTGAAGCGGTCCAAAAACCAACTTTGGTCTTGGCACATAACAAAACCCTGGCGGCACAGTTATATAGTGAGTTTAAAGAATTTTTCCCGGAAAACGCCGTCGAATATTTTGTCAGTTATTATGATTACTATCAGCCGGAAGCCTATGTCCCGCAAACTGATTTGTATATTGAGAAAGATTCGAGTATCAATGATGAGATTGACCGGCTGCGTCATGCAGCAACATCATCATTATTACAACGGAAAGATGTAATTATTGTCGCCAGCGTATCCTGCATCTATGGTCTCGGTTCACCGGAAGATTATGAAGCGTTGACGCTTTCAATTAAATCTGGTGATTTTCGGGAACGAAGTCAGATTTTAAGACGTTTAGTCGGAATCCATTATAGCAGAAACGATCTGGGCTTTACCCGCGGAACATTTAGGGTCCGGGGTGATGTTATTGAGATCATTCCAGCCTATGGCGAGAATATTATCAGAGTAGAGCTGTTTGGGGATGAAGTGGAGAAGATTGTTGAGGTTGACCCACTTACAGGCGAACTCATTCAAAATATGGAAGAAATTATGATCTATCCGGCAACTCACTATATTACTTCTGAGGAGAAGATGAAGCTGGCAATTGAGCAAATCGAGCAGGAGTTAGAGGAGCGATTGGCTGAGTTGCGGCTAAATGGGATGCTTTTGGAGGCTCAGAGGCTTGAGCAGAGAACCAGATTTGATTTGGAGATGATGAATGAAGTTGGTTTTTGTCAGGGAATTGAGAATTATTCAAGGTATCTGACCGGCAGGAGTCCGGGTGAAGCTCCGGCGACATTATTTGATTATTTTCCGAAGGATTTTTTAATGTTTATTGATGAGTCACATGTAACGGTTCCGCAAATAGGAGGAATGTACGCCGGTGACCGTTCGCGCAAAGAAACGTTAGTAAAATACGGGTTTCGGCTACCATCAGCCTTAGATAACCGTCCCTTGAAATTCAATGAGTTTGAAGCAAGGGTTAATGATGTAATTTATGTTTCGGCAACGCCGGGAGAATATGAGCTCCAAAAAGCAGCGCAAGTAGTGGAACAGATAATTCGGCCAACGGGCCTGGTTGATCCGGAAATCATTGTTCGACCGGTAAAAGGTCAGGTGGATGATTTAATTGAGGAGATCCGGATTCGGACTGAACGTGACGAACGGGTTCTAGTGACAACTTTAACGAAAAAAATGGCTGAAGACTTAACCGATTACCTGCAACAGATGGCGATTAAAGTCCGTTATTTACATTCGGAGATCGATACTCTGGAACGTGTGGCGATTTTACGTGATTTGCGACTGGGCAAGTTCGATGTGCTGGTGGGGATCAATCTACTGCGGGAGGGGTTGGATCTTCCCGAGGTATCATTGGTGGCAATCTTGGATGCCGATAAAGAAGGATTCTTAAGGTCGGAGACTTCATTGATTCAAACGATTGGCCGTGCGGCGCGAAATGTCGAAGGACGGGTTATAATGTATGCTGATACAATCACCGATTCGATGCGGCGGGCAATTCAAGAGACTGAAAGGCGGCGGACGAAACAGTTAGAATATAATCAGATTCACGGGATCACTCCGGAGACGGTTAAGAAAGCAGTCCGTGATTTAATCCAAGTTGAACAAGCAGCTGAAGCAAGAGTGGAATATGAGGTCAAACATAATCCCAAACTTACTAAAGAAGAGATTAAAGCGAAGATTGCCGAACTGGAGTTAGAGATGCTGAAAGCAGCAGGAGAACTGGAATTTGAGCGGGCAGCCGAACTCCGTGATGAGATGCGTAATTGGGAGAAGATGTTGGCGTTATGAAACTTACTGAATAGTATTTAAAGTTGGAGGATAGGATGGCTCACAATCTAATACGAATTAAAGGGGCTCGCGAGCATAATTTAAAAAATGTTGATCTGGAGATTCCCAGAGATCAGTTGGTAGTCTTCACCGGACTCTCTGGTTCAGGAAAGTCGTCTTTAGCGTTTGATACAATCTATGCTGAAGGGCAGCGGCGCTATGTTGAATCATTATCGGCTTATGCCCGTCAATTTTTGGGGCAGATGGATAAGCCCGATGTTGATTATATTGAAGGATTATCACCCGCAATTTCAATTGACCAAAAGACTACCAGTCACAATCCACGGTCAACGGTTGGGACGGTTACCGAGATTTATGACTATTTGCGACTGTTATTTTCACGGATTGGACAACCCCATTGTCCGGACTGTAATCAGCCGATTACGCAACAGACGGTAGAGCAGATTGTTGATCAGGTGATGCAGTTGCCCGAGGGGACAAAGTTTCAGGTGCTTGCTCCCGTGGTCAGACGCCGTAAAGGCGAATATGATAAGTTATTTGAGGATTTAAGGCGTGATGGATTTGTCCGGGTAAGAGTTAACGGGGAGATCAGGGATTTATCGGAAACGATAACCTTAGAAAGATATAAACAACATACCATCGAGGTTGTTGTCGACCGGTTGATTTTAAAACCCGGGATTGAGCAACGTCTGGCAGATTCGCTGGAGATCGCTTTAAAACTGGCAAAAGGTTTAGTGACAATCGTTACTAACGACGGAACAGAATCAGTTTATAGCGAGAAATTTGCTTGTCCCGATTGTGGATTTAGCTTTGAAGAGTTAGCACCCCGGATGTTTTCGTTCAACAGTCCTTTTGGAGCCTGTCCTGATTGTTCGGGATTGGGGTTTAAAATGGAGATTGATCCGGAGTTGATAATTGATAAAGAAAAATCGTTAAATCAAGGTGCGGTCAAGTTTTGGAGTTCGGACCAGGATTCCTGGTCATTGCAGTATTTATTGGCAGTAGCGAAACATTTTAAACTAGACCCGGATCAGCCGCTGAAGAACGCAACCAAGGAGCAATTGGATGTTTTGCTATTTGGTTCTAAAGGTGAAAAAATCGAAATCATTTACCAAAGTCACAATCGGGAACTTAAACATTTTGCTGTCTTTGAAGGTGTTGCCCGAAATCTGGAACGAAGATTCCATGAAACCAACTCGGAGTTTATCAGACGCGAAATCCAGCGTTTTATGACCGTAAATCCTTGCGAGAGTTGTAAAGGAACCCGCCTGAAGAAAGAGAGTTTATCAGTGTATATTAATGGTTTGAATATCAGCCAGGTTACGCAACTTTCAGTCTTGGATGCTAAGGAATTTTTTAATCACCTTAAACTTACTGAACGGGAACAGATCATTGCCAAACAGGTTTTAAAAGAGATCAATGCCCGTTTGGGCTTTTTATTAGATGTCGGTCTCGACTATCTGACCCTTGATCGCACTGCCGGTACCTTGTCAGGCGGTGAAGCGCAACGAATCCGATTGGCAACTCAAATCGGTTCATCATTAGTCGGGGTATTGTATATATTGGATGAACCCAGTATTGGATTGCACCAGCGTGATAATGAACGCTTGCTGAATACCCTCAAGGGATTACGGGATTTAGGTAATACTGTAATTGTTGTTGAACACGATGAAGAGATGATCCGCGAAGCAGATTTTATCGTTGATATCGGCCCTGGAGCCGGTGTTCACGGGGGCGAAATTGTGGCTGCCGGAGATTTAGCGACGATTATGGCTGAACCCAACTCCATAACCGGACGGTATTTGTCCGGAAAAAGCTTTATTCCGGTACCGGACAAGCGACGGAAACCAAATGGTAAGTCCATCGAGATAATCGGAGCTAAAGAGCATAATCTTAAAAAGATTAACGTCAAAATACCGCTTGGGGTTTTAACTTGTGTGACGGGAGTCTCCGGGTCGGGTAAAAGTACATTGATCAATGAAATTTTGTATCCGGTTGCTGCAACAAAGTTAAACAAAGCAACGACGTTGAAAGCCGGCGCCCATGAAAAGATTGTTGGTTTAGAACATCTTGACAAGATAATTGATATTGATCAGGCGCCGATTGGAAGGACGCCGCGTTCCAATCCGGCAACTTATACCGGGGTCTTTGATCCGATCTGGCAACTGTTTGCCGAGACACCGGAAGCTAAGATGCGGGGATACACTGCCAGCCGATTTTCGTTTAATGTCAAAGGAGGACGTTGTGAGGCATGCAGCGGTGATGGGATCATCAAAATTGAAATGCATTTCTTGCCGGATGTCTATGTGCCGTGTGAAGTATGCAAAGGAAAACGTTACAATCGGGAAACTTTAGAAGTAAAATATAAAGGAAAGACCATCGCTGAAGTGTTAGAGATGACGGTTGAGGAAGCGCTAAATTTCTTTCATAGTATTCCCAAGATCAAACGGAAGTTACAAGCGCTGCATGATGTAGGGCTGGATTATATTAAATTGGGACAACCGGCGACAACTCTATCCGGTGGTGAAGCTCAACGGGTAAAATTAGCAACCGAACTGGCCCGCAAATCAACCGGAAAAACACTGTATATATTGGATGAACCAACTACGGGGCTGCATTTTGCTGATACTCATAAATTACTGGAGATGTTACAACGCTTGGTTGACGGTGGTGATACCGTCCTGGTAATTGAGCATAATTTGGATATAATTAAAGCAGCTGATTATTTGATTGACCTAGGTCCCGAGGGTGGGATCCGCGGTGGCGAAGTGGTAATCAGTGGTACACCTGAGGAGGTTGCTGCTTGTCCAAACTCACATACCGGAAGATTTTTAGCTCCATTACTCAAAGCGAAAGTCTCCAAAACTAAAAAGTGTGAACAAGCATTGGTTTAAAAATAAAAACCCCATAATCTGTCTGGTAATAAACAGATTATGGGGTTATTTTTATTCAAATAAGGATTGCTGTTGCAGGTTATTTAAGAGTGGTTTCTTCTTCTTATTGTAATTCTTCTTTTTGAGTTTATCACTATACATGTTGCTATCAGCTAACTTAACCAGTTCTTCGGCGCTAATATTGCTGGATTGGACATATTCGGAACAACCGTAACTGAAATCAATATTACATTCGGAGTTCAACTTTTCGCGAATTCGGTTGATTATTGCTTCCACGTTAGCGATATGGCAGTCAGGGAAGATTATTAAAAACTCATCGCCACCGATTCGACAGATATAGTCAGTTACCCGGACGTTGTCTTTTAAATAGTTGGCGACCTTAATTAACATTGAGTCACCTTCGGAGTGTCCTAAAGAGTCGTTTACTTGTTTTAATTTATCGACATCAATAAAACAGATGGTGAGGGGTGCTCCGGTGGTTAACGTATGGTCCATCTGCTTTTTCAAGATTGAAAATGCAACCCGGCGGTTGAACAGTTTGGTTAATTCGTCACGGTGTAAATAATTATAGAATTTTTCCTCGGCATTTTTACGTTCCTTAATCTCCAAAGCCAATTTATTCTTTGCCGATTCAAATAATTTTCGGATTACAAAGTTATGATAAGCATATTTCTCCTGCTGGATTGCGAAGACGACTGTCACCAACTGAACCATGATCGGACTTATGAAAAAAGAGAGTTCAATCGGGTTTAAGCCTCTCTTAATCAGTACAATTAGACAAGTAATCATGATGGTCGGAATGATCATATGTGGGAGGTATTTTCGCGCTCCTGCAGAAGCTAAGTAAATGAGAAAAGTAATTGCCACCAATCCGCCGGTTAAAGCAGCAACAGTAGAATAATTGGATGCGGACAGATAGTAATAGCTAGTAAAAAAGATACTTAATTTCATTAAAAAGGCGCCAATTAAGGTGATTGTATGGAATGGAATGATTAATGTGACGTTTTTGGGGAAATAGGTTTTTGATAATACCAGGAATACAATTGCCGGAATAAAGAAGAATAAACTACATTGAAAAAAGGTTTTGGAGTGAAATGATAGAAACTGGAGAAACGATATTACTGCTAAAACTGAACAACCAACTGTCGCAAAGATCTTGCCTGTTCTTAAGGTTACGGAGGTTAAATTGTTAAGATATTCACTTTCCATATCAAATCTTTGATAATCCATTAAACTGATCACCAATCCTTGGTAAATAATTTTATTTTACTGAAAATAATTATTTGGTATTTTATCGGTAAATTTTAGAAATACTTTAGTAACAATCTTGTTACGGGCTTGACGATGATAGCTGATATTTGTGCAATGATGATGTAAAATGATAATCATTAGCAGGTGAATGATTATTAATGGAGGTTACGATGGTTACTGCCGAAGATTTAAAACAGTTGCCGGATAAACCTGGGGTTTATCTGATGTTTGACAGCAACGATAATATAATCTATATTGGTAAAGCCATTTCTTTAAAAAATAGGGTGCGCTCTTATTTTCAGGCTTCGCGGAATCTAAGTTTGCGGATTCAGTCGATGGTCAAACAGGTCGACCGGATTGAATATATTATTACCAATAATGAAGTTGAAGCTTTGGTTTTAGAGTGTAACCTGATCAAAGAGAAGCACCCCAAGTATAATATAAGATTGCGTGATGATAAGCAATATCCATGGGTAAAAGTGACTTTGAATGAAAGCTATCCCCAGGTTTATATCACACGGCGTGTTAAACAGGATGGCAGCAAATATTATGGTCCGTATACGAATGTTGCCGCAATTAGGGATACCATGAAATTATTGCGTCAAATCTTTCCGTTGCGTTCCTGCCGTTATGATTTAGACGAACAGACTATAGCCAGACCTTGTTTGAATTACCAGATTAAACGATGCTTAGCTCCATGTAATCGTCTGGTCAGTAAGGAGAGCTATCGCGAGATCATCAATCAAGTCTGTTTATTTTTGGAAGGACGGCAGATGGAGCTGGCCGAAGAGCTAAATCGGCAGATGCAACAAGCTGCTTTGGAGCTCCAGTACGAAAAAGCAGCAGTTTTTCGTGACCGGCTTCGGGATATTAAGAAGATTATGGAGAAACAGAAAGTAATCACGGATGTCCCGATTGATTTGGATGTTTTTGGGATTAGCCAGGACCATCAAGGTTCGATGATTCAGGTTTTCCAGGTACGAGACGGAAAACTGGTTGGCAGGGAGTATTTCTTGCTCAATGAAGGGTTGGAAACCGAGCCAATGGAGATTATCGAAGAGTTTCTGACTCAATATTACGATAAATCAGGCTTTATTCCAAAAGAGATCATCATTCCCTGCAATTTAGAGAGTCAGGTGGCGATTGAAACGTTGCTCACTTCATTGCGTGGCTCTAAAGTCAGGGTGAGATTGCCTCATAAAGGAGAGAAAGCCCAACTGCTAAGGATGGCTAACGAAAATGCTGCTAATCTCTTGCAACAGGAACGGGCGAAAGAAAAACAGGAAGAAAGCTATGTCGCACAAACTTTGGAAGAATTACAGCGTAGATTAGAATTACCGAAGTTACCACAGCGAATTGAAGGGTTTGATATATCAAACATTCAAGGGCGGGATGCGGTAGCATCGATGGTGGTATTTGAGTCGGGGGTTCCCAAGGGTAGTGATTACCGGCGCTTTAAAATCAGGACGATTGAAGGCCCGAATGATTTTGCAATGATGCAGGAAGCGTTGCGCCGCAGGTTTTTAAAAGGTTTGGAGGAGCGGCAAACACTGCAGACAGAGAACGGTAAATTTGCGAAATTTCCCGACCTGTTACTGATCGATGGTGGTAAAGGGCAACTCTCGGCAGCTGTCGCTGTTTTGGAAGAGTTGAATCTGCGTCATATTCCGATCATCGGCTTGGCTAAACAGGAGGAGGAGATCTTCAAACCGGATCAGGAAGACCCGATTATCCTGTCACGCCGTTCCGATGCGTTGCGTTTGTTACAGAGGGTGCGGGATGAAGCCCATCGTTTTGCGATCACCTATCACAAATCGTTACGTTCAAAGCGGACGTTGACTTCAAAACTGGATGAGATCCCCGGAGTGGGACCGAAGAAGAAACAAGCCTTGATGAAACGATTTGGTTCGGTGAAACGGATTCGCGAAGCGACGGTGGAAGAACTGATGCAGGTTCCCGGGATTAACCAACAGTTGGCGGAGATGATTAAAGAGTTGATTTAGGGTCGTTTTTTGAAGAGGGAATTTTTATATTTTACTTGGAAGTATGGAGAAAGAAATAGCTCAGATAATACGGTTCTTTTCGTGGAGAGAAGAAAAAACTATATTAATCAAAAAGGGTTGACGTTAAGTTGACCTTTTTTGTTGTATAAGATTGGATTAATTGGAAATTAAATAAATTTTAACAAAAATGTAGTATTTGACAGAGGAAAACATTTTATGGTAGAGAAATTGGAAATAATTACGCATTATAGGAGAATCTCATAAAATGAGGGCCTTAATACGAAAAGAATATTTACGCTGGTTTCTGTTTTTTATGACTTTATTGTTATTAAGTGAACAGTTAGGGTTATACTATTCTATTCTTAACAGAATAGCAGGCTTGTTTTGCTTAATAATGTATTGTTTTCGGTACAATAAAAACCGAGCGGAGCGGAACTTAAAAATCCCTGCATAAAATGGAAACTCCATTGCGAGCACCCCTAAAAAATAATACCCTTTAAGTTGTCCACACTTGAAGGGGGTAATTGAAAGGATGCTAACAATGGAGCAAGTA
>Ga0116165_1002028_pt1 | contig 14832 bp, 1 predicted proteins | sample AD_JPNMR1_MetaG_FD_89885 | JGI IMG/M metagenome (GOLD analysis project Ga0116165, IMG submission 89885) | Active sludge microbial communities of municipal wastewater-treating anaerobic digesters from Japan - AD_JPNMR1_MetaG | ecosystem: Engineered > Bioreactor > Anaerobic > Digestate | place...
AGATTGCGGCAGGCTGTAGTACTCTTTGGCGGCAGCGTTATAGTTTATCACATTGGCGTTTTTGCCGGTATAAATCCAGTTAACATCGCTAAGCTTAAGAGTGGCGGCCATGCCGATATCGCAGCCCGTCTGCATTTCGAGGGCGTAGGACTTGTTGTTCCATTGGCTCTTCTGGTTCTCGATGCCGTAAACCTTAAGGTCGTGATTTTCCTGCTTGAACTGGAACTTGAAGTGCGCCTCGTAGTACTTCTTATAGAACTCGGCAGAGTACCTGTAAGCCTTTACATAGCGGTCTCTGTCGTAATCCCTGTACTCGAGGGCCTCGGCTTCGGTGTCGTAATAATCCTTAAGGCTGAGTTCCAGATACCTGTCGTATTTGGCGTCGTCGAATACCTCGAAGTCCTTCTTCTCGTACTGGTAGTAGTAGCCGTAAAGCTTTACTATCTCTTTCTTGTTGTCGGCGGGGATGAGGTAGTCGGCGTTTACGCTGCTAAGCAGATATTTTCCCGTAGAGGTAGCGCCGCAGGTTTCGTTAAAGGCGCGGAAATATACAAGCGTATCGTAATCGAAAAGCTCGTCCTTGAAGAAATCGTCGAAGAAGGGCGGGGAAGAAAGCCCCTTCTTTTCTTTGAGGTCGGGTATCATCTTTGTGGCAACCACTTTCTGGGAGTAAGCCAGAACCTCGACGGCGGTTCTTGCCGCGGCGGCGGCGTCGTCGCCGAAGATATTAACAACCTCGTGCATTACCTTGCGGCGCTTCTTCTGAAGAGCCTTGTAATTATCGTCCGAGTCGTTTTTGTCGTAGAGGTCATAAAGCTTGTCCAGCTCCTCGTAGTCGCGAATGGCGCTGCCGGTGCCGGGCGTCATTATGTAAGCGTCGCTTGCGGGGTCGGTACGGGTGATGTAGTCTACCAGAGCCGACATTTTCTCTTCGGAGAGCGCCGCTATGCCCATTCTGTCGATAAGCTCGTTTACATCGGCGAAAAGGAATATTTTGGTGAAGGTGGCGGTATCCTCTCCGTCAACTTCCCAATTATACTCGCATTTATCGTAGTCGAAGTTTGTCCACTCTCCGTTGTTCTTATAGGTGTAGTTGTGCTTTTCCTTCTCCTTGTCCTGCTTGGCTTTAAGCTTATTGGCCTTTTCCTGCTTAAGCGCGGCGGGGTAAGTTTTTGCCGCGGGCGCGTAATCGGCTATTGCCAGGCTAAGGTCCTTAAGGTCGGGCAGAATATCGGGCCCTTCCTTCTTTGTCGGAGGCGGCGTTTCCTTTATACAGGCCGCAAGCAACATCGAAAGGCAAAGTACCAAGGCAAGAATAACGATCAAGTGCTTCTTGTAGCGTTTCATAGATAACTCCCTTAGAGATTTTTATAGCTTACACTATATTTTATGAGATTTTATTAGCGACGCGGAAAACCGCATAGCCAACCGTTATTACAGCAGCCAACGCTGCGCGCAATCAGGCGATTATCGAGCCGTAGGCTGTCCAGATGTAATCCCTGTAGACATCGAGGGCAACCTCGGGCACCGAGATAAGCTCTATGCCGTCGAACGCGCCGTCGTAAAGCTCTATCATCGGGGTCGTGCCGGTAATGTTTACCCTCGCCGCGTCGCTGCTTAAGAAGGCGCCGCCGACGATACTCCTTATGCCAAGGCTCTCGTCTAGGGTAACCTCTGTTTCGTCCCCATTATAAAGCAACAGCCTGCCGTTGTCAACCACAAAGATTTGGGAAGCCGCCCAAGCGGTGCCCGTGAAGGCGTGCTTGCCGATGTAACGGACGCCCGAGGGAATGGTTACGGATTCCAGCTTCGTTAGCCCGTAGAAGGCGTACTTGCCTATTACGGTTACGGGGTAGGTGGCAGAGCCCACGGTTATCGTTTGCGGGATGTTCAGGCTTTGCGCCTCGCCGAGGTACTGGGTTATCGTAATCTCGCCGCCCGCTATGATGTACCTTAGCGCGCCTTGCGTATGCACGGTGCTTACGCCGAAGTAAACCGGCCTCTCCCAACCGGCGTACCACTCGTAGGAGCCCTCGGGCAGCGCGGTATAGATTATAAACGCGGGCTCGCCGCCCTCGGCACGGAAGGCGTACCTGTTCACATTGGCAATGCCCGCGGGCAGGTAAACGCTTCTTATATTATTGTTATAAGCAAAGGCGTAGGCGCTTACGGCGGTTACGGTATAGGTTACGCCGTTATGGGTTACCGATTGCGGGATGGTATACTCGCTTGCCATACCCTCGTAGCGGATAAGCGCCGCCCTATTGCCGTTTACCGCGGCGAACAACCCGCCCTCGGCGGTAAAGAAGGAGCCTAAGCCGAAGTATTCCTGCAAGGCGCCCATATCGGGGCTGTAGCCCGCCGGCCTGGATGCGGCCTCATAGAATATCACCGTATACGGGAAGGAGTTGGGCCCTATGGCCTTTACTGTCTCGGGAACGGTAAGCGAGGTAAATGTCGGGCGGGTGGTCTTGCTGACATAAGCCGCTATCGTATCGACGGCGTATCCGCCCGCCTCAGCGGGTACTGTCAGGGCGGTATCGGTACCGTTTACAATGGCAAGGAGGGCGCCGCGGTAGAATATCATGCCGTTAACTTCGGTGAAGGCGTCTATGTCGGCGAAGCGCCCCCACGCGGTTTGATACATATTGAGGTAAGCCGCGGGCACAAGCACCTTACTGATGCCGTCAAAGGCGTTCTCGTTAACTTCAGGCAGCATGCCGTCACGGAAGATTACATAATCGACGGCATCGGCGGAGGCGAAAGCGCCGCCCATGATGCCCGTAAACCTCTGGCTGTCGAAGACGACGGCGGTTTCGTAGCCCCTGTACAGCCTTATGCTGTTGCCGACTTGCACAAAGTCGCCCGTAAGCCTCGAGTACCACAGCGTGCCCGTAAGCGCGTTCTCCCCGATATTAACTATGGATGAGCCGAAGTTGTTAAGAACGGCGAGCAGGGCGCAGCCATAGAAGGCGTAAGCGCCTATCTCGGTGAGGTTGGCGGGCAGCTGTACTGTGGTCAAAGAGGTGTTTCTGTAGAAGGCGTATTCGGCTATCCTGGTAACCGTGTACACATATTCTGTGGAAACCTCGTTCTCCGTAACCGTCACGGTTATCGTATCGGGAATTTCAAGCGAGGTTACATTGCTTTGGATATGCCCGATAACCGTCGCTTCCATGGTGGAAGGCGAAAGCAGGTACTGTATAGAAGTGCCGTATATTTCGTTTGCGTTTACATTCACGCTTAAAGCGTCGCGCGACCAGCCCTCGGGCCACGAAGGCATAACCGTATGCTCGAGATTAATCACGGCGTTATACGAGCCCATAAAGGCGTCGGCATGCACATCTGTTATTTCTTTGGGAATATAGATTTTTCTTATGTCTGTGCGGAAGGCGAAGGCGTAAACGCCGATGGACACAACGCCGTATGCCTTGCCATCGGAATTGAAGCCGGCGGGAATATCGACCTCGCTGTCGGCGCCCACATAGTCCACTATATGTGCTTTGTTGTTAGCGGTATCCAGCTTGTAGAGGAAGCCGTTAACCGTAACATAATCGTCGTAGCCGTAATAGGTGAACTTGATATCGGCGTCAAAAGCTACGGTTGCGCCCGCATAATCCCAATTGGGATTCCTGCCGGCGTGCCCCATGTACAGCACGGCCTGGTCGCAGCCCGCGAAAGCGTACTCGCCTATGCGGATAACCGATGAAGGCACATATATCCTGTAAAGCCCGCTTTGGTTATAGAAGGCGTAAGGCTCTATCGCGGTTACATTATACGAGGCGCCCATTACCGAGCCCTGGGCGGGTATGGTAACTATATCCGAGGCGCCGCCGTACCTAACGATGCTAAGTTCCCCGTTTTCGAGAAGCATTACAAGCCCTTGCTGGTCGGTCATTATCGACGAAGAAAGCACCACGGGCTGATTGCCGAAATCGTTCCAGCCGAGCGGCCAGTTGGCGGCAACCATGTTGTGCTGCAGGCTCATAATAACATTGCCGCTATTCGCGTAGTAGGCAATGCGGTCGCGCATGGTTATTACGCTGTCGGGTATGAATATCTTGGCAAGATTCTTATTCGCGAAGGCGTAGGAGGCGACCTTGTTGACGGTAAGGCTTATCCCGCCTATCGATACGCTTCTTGCGATTGTCACTATCGAGGTTTCGCCCACATAACCCACGGCCGCGGCGCCCGAACCGTTGTTTCTTAAGTACACGACGCCGTTAACCGTCACCGAATTCGAGCTGTCGTAGAATGTATCCGAGAAGCCGTCGTCCCAGCCGTTTGCGTATCCCGCGGGAGCCGAGGCCGCCTCCACAAAGGCGTTAGCCGCGGAGTAGGTGCGCGCTCTGCTGAAGGCCTTGGCGCCGATATAAACTACGCTTTCGGGTATTCTCACGCTTACGAGGTCGGAGGTAACGCCGTCGAAAGCGTAACTGGCTATACCCGTTACATACCTCATATTTCCGCCCACATTAAGCACAGAGGGTATCTCGATGTCAGAAACAAAGGCGTTGGCATAGCCTATTATCATCAAGCCGCCGGCGTCGGGTATTACGATATAATCGCCTGTCGCGGCGGGGGTGTAATTTCCGTGAACCTCGAAGGCCGAAGCCGCCCACCCGTAGGCCGACACATCTATGTCGCCGCGGGCATATACGACGCAGTCCTCGGCCGTGCCCTTGAAGGCGTTGGCGCTTATAAGGGCGGGGTCGATGCCCTCGTTAAGGACTATCTTCTTTACCGCGCGGTTAATGAAAGCGTAACCCGCGATGCCCACAACCTGCCTGCCTGCTATGGTTTCGGGAATCTCCACCGCGGCGCTGCCGCCGTTGAAGGCAAACAGTATGGCGCCGTTTTCGACGGCGTAAATTGTATAGTCGCCTTCGTTAATGAAGCCCGATTGTCCGACATAGATTTCGCCTATGCCCTCGTCCCAGCCGTTGGAGTTGTCGGGAATGGTATTGCTCAAAATTATCAGCGAGAGGCCGGGCGCCTGCCCGAACGCCATGGGGGCTATATTTGTAACCGTGGAGGGCAAAGTCAAGCGGAACAGCCTGTTGCCCGTAAAGGCGCCGTCGCCCACCGCCGTTACGGCGAATGTCTCTACGATGGTTTCTACGGTTACCTCGATGAGGCTCTCGTCGTAGCCTATTACGGTTGCTTCGTTGTTCTGCAAGTAGTAACGCACGCCGCCTATGACGAGCGTGGTCCCACTTATATCCTTGTATACTTTATAGACGCCGTCGGACCAGCCCGCGCCGAAGGTATCGGCGCTGCCAAGCAGATAAACTATTAGGTTATCGCAGCCGGCGAACACGCCCCTGCCCATCACAGTAATTGTTGCGGGCAGAGTCAGTTTTTCAAGCTCGGTATGCCCCGCGAACGCCCTGTCGGCGATTTCGGTTATGGCAAAGCCGTTAACGAATTCGGGCACCCTTAACTCCCCGAGTCCGCCTTCGTAATACACCAAAGTGTTTTCGTAATACAGCGCTCCGTCCAGATAGGTATAGCCCTTTATGACGGACGCGTGCTGCGGCCACGCGGCTTTGTAAGCGTTAAGATACTCGTAAGGCACAAGCACGGCCTCAACGCCGGCGAAGGCGCCGCTGCCCGCCGCCGGGGGCGTAGCCGTCATGAACACGGCAAACCTCGTCGCGCCCGTAGAGAAGGCGCCGTCGATAATCGAGGTTACTCCGTCGGGCACGATGGCGGCATTATAAGAAGCGGCATAGAGGTAAAGCTTATCCTGCCTTATTATCCAATCCCCGTTGTTAAGCCAGGGGTTGCCGCCGAACGCGTTCCAGCCGATGTAAACAAGGTTGTTGTTAAAGGTGAAGCTTTCGAGAGCCGTGCAGCCGGCGAAGGCGTAAGCGCTTATCTTCTGCATATCGGCGTTCAGGGTAACCGATGTGATATTGGTATTGTTATAGAAAGCGTAAGGCGCTATCTCGGTTACCCGGTAGGTGCTGGTCGGAGTGAAGGGTATTTCGTTGGGTATTACTACATTCTCGGCGGTGCCGGTGTACCCTACCACCACAAGGGCGTTGTTGTACAGTATAACCCTGAAGCCGTCGGCGGTCGTCCTTTCGGCGGATGCCGAGGCGTTGGTGTAGTAGCCAAGCACATACTCGCTCCAGCCCTGCGCCCAGCCTACGGGAACCTGCGCGGCGTCCAGAAGGACAAGGGTATTCCTGCAGCCCCTGAAGGCATATTCGCCCGCGTTGGACACGCTCTCGGGTATCCTTACAACGCGAAGCGCCGGGGCCTCGGCAAAGGCGTTTGCCGCTATTCTCCTTATGGTATAGGTAAAGGAAAGCGTCATTGTCTCGAGGTTGGCAGCCTTTATAAGCACTGCGCCGCCGCCCGACATTATAAACTGATTGCCGCTCGCGTCGTTAAGGATGGCGCCTTCGGCGAAGTAGCTTTCGGCCACACCGTTATTCCAGCCGTTCTGATAGCCCGCGGGCTGGGACGACTTTAGGACGATAACGGTAAGATACGGGCTGCCGAAGAAGGCGTTTACCGCAATCTGCTCGACGCCTGCGGGAATTATGACCCTAAGAAGCTGGGGATTGCCCGCGAAGGCTTTGGATTCTATTCCGTACAGCGCCTCGCCGCTAAGCGTCTGCGGCAGGGTGAGGAAGGACTCCGAACCTAAATAGCGGATTATTGTCCTTCCGCCCATCACAGGCTTGGAGACATAGTCGCCGCTCCTGAGATCTGCGCCGGATAGAGAGGTATGGATGCCCGGCACATTCTGCGCGAAGTCGGGAGACCAGTTGCTTATATCCGCGGCTCCGGTTGCCACTACTGCGTTGGAAAGCCCGATATAGGCAAACGGCGCGACCTCGGTTACCGAGGCGGGGAAGTATATAAATTTAATCTTTGTCGTGCCCGCGAATGCGTGTCCCGCTATCTTGCGGACGCCCTCCGGCACATAGACAACCTCATTGTCGTCGCTGCATTGATAGAGGGTATCGCCGAATATGACTAAATTGCCATCCTGCGAATACGCCGTTATCTTGGAAGCGTGTGCCGGCCACGCCGCCTTATAATCGTTTACGGCGGGTGCGGGCACATAAATCGCGCTTACCGAGCCCAGGCTTCCCTCAAGCGCGGGCGGGGTATAAGAGGTAATAAGGAGGGATACCGCAGCCGAGCCGTTAAAGGCGCCCGCGGCAATCCTTGTTACGACATGCCTGTCCGTAAGCGCTATGACGGAGGCGGTCTTGTTTGTATAAATAAGGGTGCCGTCAGCCGTCACGAAAGAGCCGTCGGCTACATGCGCGGGGGCTATCTTCTGCCCGTAGGCGCTCCACGCCGTGGCGAACATGCCGTACAGGTCGTAAGGCACATAGACGGTTTCGAAGGTATTCAAGGCCCCGATGCCCAGGGTTAGCGGCGAAATCATATTGACAAACAGCTTTGTCGAGGCCGCCGAGGCAAAGGCGCCCGAGGAAATCATATTAAGTTCAAATCCCGCGGGTTTATCCTCGTCCGAAAGCACGATGTACTCGCCCGCGCTCTTGGCAAGAAGCAGCCTGCCGTTGCCGAATATGTATTTTGCCGCAGAAGTGCTGAACCACGGGGTGCCCTTAAAGGCGTCGGCGCCTATATCCTCAATATAATCAAGGTCGAAGATCGTGGTTACATCCTCAAGGGCGCCGCCCCTTCTTATCTGTACCGAAGTAAGGTTTACGCAGTTTTCGAAGGCCGAAGCGCCTATCGTCACAAGCAGGCTGTCGGAAGGTATTATAAGTTTTGTTATGCTTGCGTTGCCCTTGAAGGCCTCGGCGTTTATGGTGTTTATGCCGCCCGGAAGCTCATAGGTCGAAGCCGTGCCGTAATACTTTATAAGGGCGTCGCCCCTGTCGCCGGTGGCTATAAGGGTGTTGTTCTCGGTCCTCATACCTGTGCCCTCGAAGGCGTCAACGGCTATGTTGGTGAGGGTGTAGGGCATATCTATCTTGGCAAGCAGGCTGCAGTTATAGAAGGCCTTTGAAAGCATTGTTGTTGCGGCGCTGCCGCTTTGGAATCTGACGGCCTTTATAAAGTTGTTGCCTTCCCAGATTACGCCGTTTGATGTGGTGGCGAAGGCGTAAGGGCCTATCACCTTAACGGTATTGGGTATGGTTACGGTGGACTCCTGCCCCTTGTAGCGGTAGAGGTAGCCGTCAAGGATTACCACATAGTTGGGCTGGGCGTTGTACCACGCCGTGTTCTCAAAGGCGTACAAGCCTACCGTCTTGACAGACAAGGGCAGTATTATCTCGGTGACATTTACGCAGCCCTGAAGCATTCCGGCTATTATCGAAGCCGAGCCGGGTATGACCTCGACTGTCCTTACATGCGCGGGCAGTTGCTCTCCGTTAATCAAATCCACAAGTTTTATATCGCCGCCGTTGTAGGCTATCCTGGTCAGCCCGGGGTTGTTGGCTACCAGGTTGTAGATGTTATCCCTGCCGCAAAGGATGTTGTTTGTGTCAAGTATGGTTACCGAAACAAGGCGCTTGAGGTTTCCAAACGAGTATTCCGTGAGTATATCCGATGCCCGGAAGGTAAGGTTGGCAACAACGGAATACAGGGCGTGGTTGCCTATGGACACTATCTCGTATCCGCCCACAAAAGCGGGTATCTCGACAGTTGTCCGGTTGCCCGTGTACTGTATGAGCACAGCCGTAGCCGCGCCCGTTACCTCGAGCATATAATCGCCTATCTCCGTTATGTTGTTGGGAACGACGGAGATTCCGAGCGCCGCCGCGGAGGGATACTGCCCTGTCTTTTCGGCGTCCACAAACAGCTGCGAGCCTGCCATTAGCCCGTCGAACACCTGGCTTCCGAAGGAGGGCGCGTTGCCTTTAATTATAATCTTGCTAAGCGCCTTTGCGCCCGCGAAAGCCCTGTCGTATATGGCAAGCAGGTTAGAGGCGGTTATTATTTCGACAAATTCGTTATTCTCAAAGAGGTTGCGGTTTATGGCCTTAATCTCCCAGGGCAGCACGACATGCTTGTCGCTTCCCTTGTAGCTTACGAGAAGGCCCCTGCCGTCAAGGTCCTTGAGTATTATCACGAAGTCGCCCTCGTAGGCGTTCTCCCAGCCGCTGCCCGTAAAGGCGTTGGCGCCTACCTCGGTAAGCGAGGAGGGCAACTCTATATTAATAATGTTTATACAATCCTTAAACATCTCGCGGGCGAGAGTGGTTTCGCCTTCGAAGATTTTCACGGTCGTGATATGCGCGGGGGGCAACCTGTCGCCAAGGATGGCGGAAATGCTAAGTTTGCCGCCCGTAACTATAGTCGTAAGCCCCTTGTTGGCATTAACCATATCGTAGATATAGTCCTTGTTCATCCTGAAGGGGTCTGCGGCGCCTTCGCCGGAAGGCCTGGGAAGGGCGTCCCTTATGGTTATTTCGGTGAGCCCGTTGAGAGCGCCGAATACCTTGGGGTCGGCGTATACGCCCACGCTGAAGCTAAGCGTCCTCACATTGCGGGGGACGATGTAGTTAGCGAGCCTTATGACATCGGCGTTGCCTATGCGGGATGGTATGACGAGGTCCTTATCGGGGCCGTAGTATTGTATAAGAGTAATGTTGGAGGTGGTATTGTCATAAATCCAGTAGTCGCCGTAGAAGAGGTTACCCGCGAACAGGTTGCTCCACGAGGGGTTACCGAGCTGGGCGCGGACTATCTGCTCCCAGTTGTTATCGGGCTCGAGGAATTTCTCCCTGCTCGAGGTGGTAACATAGATTTCAAGCGACTGCATGCAGCCCGTGAATATGTTGGTGGTGTTGGCGATGTAGATGCGGGAGCCCGCCATACTGTTGAAGAAAAGCACCAGCTTCGCAAGCTTGCGGGCGTTGTAGAAGGCGCCCTCGCCTATCGCCGCCATCGTTTCGGGGAATATGGCGTGCTCGAGGTTTACCGCCTCGGCGAAGGCGTAATTGCCCACGCTCGTAAGGACGGAGCCTTCCTCGAACATAAAGCTTCTTAACGAAGCGCCGCGGAAGGCGTTTTCGTTTATCTGCCTTATCTCTTTGGGAAGCATGACTATTTCGGCGTTGCCGCGGTAAGCGTAAAGTATGCCGTTGCCCAGCACGACAAACTCTTCGGTGGCGTTTGCGATAAAGGGCGTTGCCTTAAAGGCGTCGCTTTCTATCTTATTTACGGTAGAGGGCAGGCCGATGTGCATAAGGCTTACGCAGTTTTCAAACGCGCTTGCGCCTATGTGGTTAAGCTGGCTGCCGGGGGCGATGGTTACCGTCGTCAGGCTGTAGCAGCCGTAGAAGGCGTAATTGCCTATAACCTCTATCGCGGCGGGTATGGTGACCTCCTCGATATGCATGGCGTTATAGAACATATTCGCGGGCAGCGAGGTGCGGTCGTTAAGAATGTTTACTTTCTTGAGGCTGGCGGGCGGGTTGACATTGCCGAAGAGATTCCTTAATGTATCCACCGCCGAGATGCTAAGCTCGTTAAGGCTTGCTATATTCTCGAAGGCGTTTCTTATGTAAGTGATGTTGGCGTTGAGGAGCTCTCTCTGGTTGGGGCCGTCCATTATGCTCACGACGAGGTGGGCAAGGTTGTCGGCGGCGCCGAAGGTGTTTGCCGAAAGAGGCATATCCGAGTTGAACCTGAATACGGTTACCTTACCGTCGAACAGGTAATCGCCCAGCGAGTATACCGTACGCACGATACCGTCGGCGTTAAGCGCGGTGGGCACGGTTACATCGGTGTCGTTGCCGAGGTAGTGCATAAGCCTGAGTTTGCCGGCGTGCGGGCCCGTGGTAATAATGTTATAGTACCAGCCGGAGGAAATCTGCGACGAGGGGCAGATGATGCCTCTTGCCGCCACGGCCCTCCAGTCGTCGTCGGAGCTGTTGCCGTAGGCGAGGGTGTCGGGCACATAGATGCGGAAGCTTAAGGTGACGCCGTCGAAGGCGCCCTCGCCCAGCGAGGCGGGGGAAGACCTCTGGAACAGTATGTATTTGAGCCCCGAGCAGTTCTCGAAGGCGTAGGCGCCTATCGAGGTTACCCTCTGGGGTATTGTAAGGCTTTGCAGAGAGGTGTTATTGAAGAACGCGCCCGCGCCTATCGTCGTGAGCGAATCGGGCAGGGTGAGGTTAGTAAGCTTTTGTGCGTTCATAAAGGCGTTGTTGCCTATCGAGGTAAGCTGCGGGTTTTCGGCGAATTTCACCGTCGCCAGCTTGACGCAGCCGTTAAAGGCGTTGTCGCCTATCGATTTTACCGTCGCGGGTATCTCTATGTAGGTGAGGTTGGTGCACCCCGAGAAGGCGTTCGCGCCTATCGTCTGAAGCGTGTTGGGCAGGATAATTACCTGCAGCCTGGTGTTATTTATAAACGCGCCGCTGCCTATCGAGGTTACGGGCTTGTTGTTAAAGAAGTTGTCTATCTTTACGGCCAAAGCCTCGGGGTTGGCGCTTATAACGGTATAGCCCGAGCCGTCGCTGTTTAGGCTATAAACGATGTCGCCGTATCCCGCGACATACTCCGACCACCTGGCGTACAGCGTGAAGCCGTGGGTTACGCGGGCGTCGAAGTTGTAAAGCTGGGTGTATGTTTCGTCCAGATACCAGCCGAGGAAAGCCATATTTTCGTACACGGGCTGGGCGGGAGGCGTGGCGTAGGAGCCATGAGTTACCAGAATGGGCTCAACGGGCGAGCCGCCTCTCGTATCGAAGATTATGGTGTATTGGTTTTTCTCCCACTGGGCGTAAATAGTGATGTTCGAGGTTATGGGGGTGGTAAAATCGAAGTTCCACCCTACAAAGGTATAGCCTTCGTTTGTGGGAAGCTCGGCTTCCTCGGGGTACGCCGCGTACCTGCCGTGCACGACAGTAACAGACGCCCATGTCCGGTTGTCGTGCATGCTCTTGAAGTCTACCTTGTATTCCTTATCGGTGTAGAGGGCGTACAAGATCATATCGCCTTCGACATAGTTGTATTCGGGAACGGCGGGCGGGCGCTCGGCGTTTTTATCGGTTGCCCAGCCGATGAAGTTTTTGCCGTCCTTAAGGGGCTGCCTTGTGGGCGGCGTGGCCTTGCCCTGATACTCCACAAGTACTTCATCGTAGACGATGCCGTTTATGTCGTATTCGCTGTCGACAAACTTGACGGTAAACTTGCGCTTGGTGTAAGCGGCTATAAAAATGGTATCCTGCTTGATGAGGTATGTCGAGAAGTTTACATAGCCCGTAAGCCCGGCTACCGTCCAGCCCGCGAACACGAAGCCCACGCTTTCTATATCCTCGCCGGGGGTTGCCTGCGAGGGGTCTTTGGGCGAGGCGGGGGCGGTTACCGTCGAGTTATACCTCACCCCGCTAAGGAAGTAGTAATTTTCGTAGTTGCCGTTTTTGAAGTATACGGTAAATATCTTGTCGGTGTAAACGGCGGTGAGGGTCATGTTGCGGCGGATGTTGGAGAACACGGGCTCGTTGCCGTCCTCTCTCCAGAAGCCGTTCTTGCCCTCTATCTCGGGCACGGCGGGTATGTCGGTAAGAGCCGAACCCTCGCGCACGGTGCGCCTGGCGACAATCTGGCCGTTATCCATGAAGGTTACGGTATAAAGCCTTACCCATTTGGCGTAGAGGTCGAAGTTAGATGTTACATTCACCCTGCTGTTATCCTGCCACTCGCTGCCGGGCAGATATGTGGGGGTGGTGTACCAGCCGTCAAACTCGTAGCCTTCCCTTGTCGGCCTGCCGAGGCTTAACACCGAGTCGAAGTATGTATCCCTCGAATCGACATCGTCTTCGGTGTCTTCGGTAACCTTTATAGTAACCTTTATGGGCTTGGGATTGAACACGGCTAGTATGTCGGTGTTTCTTATTACATTCAGATATTCGTTGGTGCTCCAGCCGCGGAAGTTATAGCCCTGCCTGAAAGCGGCTATGTGGTTGGTGAAGGCCTCCCTGTAAACCCTCGCCGCGGCTTCGGAGTCGGGCGGTAAAACCGAGGTGTTGTGCGGCACATCCCTGATTTCGCAAATCAGCTTGTCGCCGTCCATAAACCTTACGGTATAAGTCTTAATCGTGTAGTAAGCGTAAATGTCGCGGTCCTCGTTTACATTCGTGGCCGAGCCGCTCCACAGCGCGGTGTAGCCGTCAAGCACCACCTTGCCGTCGGTTGTGGGCGGATTGGAGGCCGAGGTGCCCGTGCGTAGCGTTTTTTGCGCGATAAGCACTCTTGTGTAAAGTACGGTGTCGCCGTTTTTGATGTAATTATACACGGTGCCGTCGCCCGCTGTCTGGGCGGCGGTCATGGTGTTGCCGGCAAATATGAGGTTGCCGTTGGTGTCTTTCCATTGCCCGTTGAGGTCGAAATTGTCTTTGCTCGAGCTGTCCAGGGCGGGGGCCTTTTGTCCCAAAATAATGGCGTCGCCGTAGTAAACGGTATAGTAGTTTACGGTGTTAAGCTTTGTCCATTTGGCATACAGCACGACATCGGAGGTCACCATTTCTTTGTTGAAGTCCCATTGCCTTCTGCCTTCTGGCTCCTTGAACCAGCCGTCAAACTCGTAGCCCGCTCTGTCCACCGCTATGTTTTTGGCGGGGGTGTTGTATGGCACAACCTGGGGCGCGGGCGGGTTTGCCGCGCCGGGGTAGTTGAGGTTGAAGGTAACCGTGAAGGTCTTAAGCCTGTAATAGGCGAAAAGCTGCATATTTTGGGTTACATTCTTAAGCGGGTTGTTCGCGTCGGCGCTGTGAATCGAATATACGCCCCCTTTGTATTCCCAGGACTCGGTGAAGACATAGTTTACCCTGTTGTTGGGCCTAAGCTGATCCCTTATGATGGGCCAGGGCTCGACCTGCGCGCCGTTGGGCAGCGAAAGCCTTGTGGCGGGGTCCAGGAGGTCGGTGCCGTAGGGCACATTGTCGAAGGTATACAGTACCTGCGGCACATTGTTTATGTAATCCATAAACTCGACCCTGTATGTCTTTAGCACGGGAGGCTTGGAGTAAATGACGACATCCTGGATGATGCTGTCGTAGCTGCTGTAATCCCACTCGTAGGTGTATTTTTCTTCTCCGGGGGCGATGGGGATGTTGGGGAAGTCGGTTAAGGAGTCGCCTTTCTTGATCTTTCTGGAGGCTACAAAAACTTCGTCGCCTTCGGGGGTTATCTTGTAGAAGGTAACCGTGCAGTAAGGCGTCCATTTGGCATAGAGGTATACGGTATTGTTTGTGTTTTCGGAGGTGAGTACTACTTTATCGGCCTGGAAATTCCAGGGGTTTTTTAACGCGGTGTCTTTAAACCAGCCGTCGAAGGCGTAACCCTCGCGGGCAGGCATAGAGGCGGGGGCTTCCAGTTTGTCAAGCTGGTAAACCTTTCTTTCCTCAAATACTCTTTCTTGGGGGCTTAAAGAGGGTATGTTTAGGTCGAAAATAACATTAACCTTGTTTTCGTCGGACTTGGCGTCCACGACATCGATCTTGAAGGTGGTGCGCTGCTTCTTGTACTCGATAACAATCTCGAGCTGGTCGGCAATCCTGTCTGTGCGGACATTGAGGATTTTAACCTCGTCGCGGATATCCGCGAGCTTTACCGTCGAAGTCGTGCCGTCGCTGTTTTCTACAAGAAGCTCCATGCCGGAGACATCGAAGTCCTCGCCGACGATGTAAACATTGCGGTATTCGCCGGTGAGATGGATACCCGTAACCGTCGAGGCATTGGAAGAGCAAGCGGTAACACCGAGCAGTAGCGCAATTAAAATGAAGATCGTGGCCGCTATTCGTACTGATTTTGACATATCATACACCTCTGAAGGGCGGGGCTTGCGCCGCGCCCTATATATACAAGCTTATTATAACA
>Ga0116165_1002039_pt1 | contig 14780 bp, 11 predicted proteins | sample AD_JPNMR1_MetaG_FD_89885 | JGI IMG/M metagenome (GOLD analysis project Ga0116165, IMG submission 89885) | Active sludge microbial communities of municipal wastewater-treating anaerobic digesters from Japan - AD_JPNMR1_MetaG | ecosystem: Engineered > Bioreactor > Anaerobic > Digestate | place...
AACGCCCGCCTGAAAGTCAGCCAGCACAGCGTGATCAGACGCTCCCGGCCGAGCAGCCAGCCGGCGATTCACTTGCTCAGGGCCAATCGCAGGAACAAAGTCAGGCCCCGGAACAAAGCCAGGTACAGGAAGAAGGCGCGCCGCAGGAACAGTCTTCCCAGTCCTCATCCGCCAGTGCCCAGTCCTCGGGTGAGCAAGGGCAAAGCCAAGGCCAAAGCGAGAGCGGAGAGCAGCCTGGAGCGAACGGGCAGAGCCAAGGTGAGCGTGAGGGCGAGGGGCAGGGAGAGGGCCAAGGGCAGGCACAAGCAGAAGGTCAAGGACAAGGGGAAGGCAAAGGGAACAGAGGGGAACAAGGCCAACGGCAAGGACAAGCAGAGGACCAAGGTGAAGGGCAGGGGCAAAGCGACGGACCGCAAGGGCTGAGCCAGGAAGGAAACACTGCGTTGCAAAGCGGAGGCAACGCCAACGCGCCCGGACTAGGAGCCGACGGATCGGGCAGTCCTTCCAAGGTGCCCGACAAGCCTGAGGACGACCGGAGCGAGAAGATCGGCAACCTGCCCGAGCCCGAGCGCAAGGCGGAGAAGATCGACCCCACGGGCCGCGTGTCCAAGCTGATGGACGAACTCGAGATGGCTTTGCGGCGGGACGAGGTGGATCCCGAGCTGCTGGAGTCACTCGGCTGGAACGTGGAGCAGGCCTGGCAGTTCGTCGAGGACTACCGGCGCGAGGTCAAGGGGGCGCAGCCCCAGGTGAACCGCAGCGAGTTGCCGAAGGCATCGGGCCTCTTGCAGGGCGGTTCGGGCGGTCGCACCGGCGTGGATCGAGCCACGGGGCGCCCGGCCCGCGCAGCGCGTTCGCTTCAGGCCACGCACGCACCGCAGGCGGACGAGGTCAAGCAACTCCGTGAGGTGGGGCGACAGCGTGTGCCTCGCCGCCTCGATTCGATCCTCCGCGGATACTATTCGAGCCTCAACCAATCATCGCCGCCTCCCGCGCCGGCGTCGGTCCCCGCCCCATGAGCGTGTGAACACGCCTGTTTTCAGCTGTCAGCCAGTCGTCTGGCTCACAGCTCATGAGCTTGTGCAGTGGCCTCGTGGTTCAAGGAGGCTGTACACTTAGGGCTTGCGCGTCACATCTCAACCCGCATGTCTTTCCCAGCCCCCAGTCCCCAGCCCCTGATCCGAAGGTCCCGGGCCATCATCTTTCTTCCGCAGTTCAACAGCGTGCGCGCAAGAAAACGGCCGTGCCAGGTTGGACGGGGGCTTTTGGCACGACCGTTTTGAAAACCTGCGGCAGCGGCAACGCAAACGCCGCGATTACCGGGTGTAGTATTCGATCACCAAGCTGTATTCGATGTCGAACGGCAGCCGGACGTCCTCGGGGAACGGCATGCGTTCGACCTTGCCCTCGAGCTTGTTGTCATCACTGCTCAGCCAGGCGGGGATGAGCCGCTCTTCGACGGACTCCATGCACCGCTTGACCAATTCCTTGCTCTTTTCCTTGACGGTGATGACATCGCCGGCCGAGACCTGGAACGACGGAATGTCCACGCGACGGCCGTTGACCAGGATGTGCCCGTGGCTGACCAACTGGCGAGCCTGCCAGATGGTGCGGGCCCAACCCAGGCGGCGGAGCGTGTTGTCCAACCGGGTCTCGAGCATCTCGGACAGGGCTTCCGGGGTCGGCCGCTTGGACTTGGTCGCCTTGGCCATGTATCGCCGGAGCTGACGGTCGCGAACGTTGTAGTAGTAGGCCAGCTTCTGCTTCTCGGTGAGCTGACGCCCGTACAGGCTTCGACGCGCGGGGCGGAAACCGTGCATACCGGGCCGGCTGGTCCGGCGGGGATTCGTGTGCTTGGAAGTCTCGGCAATGGGGACGCCGACGCTGCGGGTCAACTTGAGTTTCGGTCCGATGTAACCACCCATAGGTTTGAACGGGCTCCCACTAAGTGCTTGTGCTTGTTCGTGTTTCGCTCGTATTCCAAATCGCCCGGGAAAGGAGTCGTCTGCAGACAGACCGGGTCTCCTCAGCCGCTCCCAAGCGGAAACCAAGTAGGTTAAGCAGTTTGGAGCCGCCGGTCAAGAGCGGATGTCGGAACTTTGGGGGCGGTCTTGGGACGCAGGGCTTCCGAGAGCGGGAATGGGGTGGAGGAATCGGCGCCCGGATACGAAAGACGAGGGGGCGGAACGTCCAATAGAGAAGGAACCGGCTGGACGCAACCTTCCAATGCGGAAAGAGTCGGCGGGGACATCAGGCGGGGGCCTTTCGGCCGGCCACCTGGAGGTGGGGGCAGCGGGCGAGGTTGGCCGGATCGCCGGCCAAGCTCTTTTCGATCCGGGCCCACCGACGGCGGGCTTCGGGATCCGCCAGGTAGTCCCGGAACCGCCGCATGGGCAGTACGGTCTTGCCGATCATGTCGAGCACCTCCAGACCCGCGGCCGCGAACAGCTTGCGGAGCTGGTCGGGCGTGAACGTGTGCAGTTCGAAGCGCTCGGCCTCGTCACGGGTGAGCCAGCGCGTGCGGCCCGTACGGAGAAAGGCCTCCAACTCGTCGGCTTTGCCGCGCTCGACATAGTAGTCGATGCAGGCGATCCGGTTGTCGAAACTGGCCAGAAGGATGCCGCCAGGGGCGAGGCAACGGGCGATCTCACGCAGCGCCTTGGCCGGATCGTCGGTCGAGCCGATCGGCTCACCCAGGGCCACGGCGAATCCGAAGTGGCCGGCGGGCAGGGCGGACAACTCCATCAGGTCGGCCTGGAGGAACTCGGCCTTGGACTCGCCGCCGATCTCGGCGACCTGCTTGCGAGCCTCGTCCACCATCTTGGCCGAGAGGTCCACGAACGTCACGTGGTAGCCGCTCTTGAGCAGCTTGCGACCCCACTTGCCCGATCCGCAGCCCAGGTCGAGCACGGGCGTGGCCAGGTTGGTCGGCAGGAACCGCTTGATGTGATCCCATGTCAGCGCATCATGCCACTGCCAATACTCGTTGTCGTAGATCTGCTCGTATCGGCCGGCGATGCGGTCGTGGTACTTCTGGTTGGGGTTGCGTCGATGTCGAGGCATAGCGACAGGAGTGTAGCAGAAGAGGGGGAGGAAGTCAGGAAGAGGAGACAGGAGACGGAAGACAGGAGACAGGAGGCGGAGTCAGGAGCGGGGAGAAAGAATGGAGCGGGTGTAGGCGTCCAGCATGCGGCTGATTTCATCTGCGAGGTCTGCAGGCCGGTCGTGTCGGCGTAGGGCAGATCGGCGGCAAGGATCAGGTAATACCGCGACTCTTCCAACGAAGCTTGTGCGATGTTCATGAAGCGGGCTTTGTCCGTGGCGCCCTTCTTCTTGAAGCCTTCGGCGATGTTGCTCGCGGTGGACACGGCAGCCCGCCGCAACTGCGTGGCTAACCCGTACAGCTCGTGGCTAGGGGACGTCTGGGTGAGACGGTAGACATTCAGTACGAAACGATGTGCCTTTTGCCGGACCAGCAAGTCCTGGAACCGTCGCGCGGGTTCTCGCGGGTTGCCCTTCTTCTCCGGCATTCCTCCCCCCGCTCATGTCCCGTGTCTGTCTATGCTCCCCTTCCTCTCTTCTCTTCAGTCTCCTGTCTCCTGGCTTCTGTCTCCTGCTTTTTCACCCCTCGCCATTCCCGACCTGATTCAACAGGAACAGGACGGCCATGCGGATGGCCAGGCCGTTGGAGACCTGGCGAAGGATGCTGCTCTGCGGGCCGTCGGCCACGTCGCTGGCCAGTTCGACGCCGCGGTTGATGGGGCCGGGATGCATGACCAGCAGGTCGGGCTTAGCCTTTTTCATGCGCTCGCGCGTCAGGCCGAAGAGTCGGACATATTCCTCGATGCTGGGGAAGACCTGACTGGTCATTCGCTCATGCTGAATGCGGAGCATGTTGACCACGTCGGCTTCCTTGAGGGCGGCATCCAGATCGTGGCTGACTTTGGCGCCGAACTGCTCGAACGCCCGCGGCACGAGCGTGGTGGGCCCGACGAACGTCACCTTCGCGCCGAGCCGTGTGAGCCCCCAGAAATTCGAGCGCGCCACGCGCGAGTGCGCGATATCGCCGACGATGACCACGTTCAAGCCCTCGATGCGGCCCTTGCGCTCACGGATGGTGAAGATGTCGATCAGGCCTTGCGTGGGGTGTTCGTGCTGGCCGTCGCCGGCGTTGATCACGTGGCAGTTGGTGCAGCGCGTGATGTGGTGGGGGGCGCCGGCGGCGGAGTGGCGTATGACGAACGTGTCCACGCCCATGGCTTCGATGTTGCGCACTGTGTCGCGCAGCGATTCGCCCTTGGACACCGACGATCCTTTGGGCGAGAAGTCCAGCACGTCGGCGCTGAGTCGCTGGGCGGCCAGTGTGAAGCTCATCCGCGTGCGGGTTGAGTCTTCGAAGAACAGGTTGACCACCACTCGACCACGGAGGGCGGGCACCTTCTTGACGCTGCGGGTCGAGACCTCCTGGAAGCTCTCGGCCGTCCGGAGAATGTGCATGATCTCCTCGGCCGACAGGTCTTCCAGCCCGAGCAGATGCTTGCGCTTCCAGACAAATCCGCCGGAGCCGGGCGTGGCCGCGGTCGCGGCGGGGTTGGGCGTGGCGGCTTGCGTATCGGTCATGTCTGTGCTCATCCGACCCGCACCTCTTCCACCTGGTCCGATTCCTGCAACAGGACGGTCACCTGAACGTCCTGCTGGGGCACGCGAAGGCCAATGTAATCGGCCTGGATGGGCAGTTCGCGGCCGGGCCGCTCGATGAGCACGGCCAGACGAATGGCCTTGGGCCGGCCGAGGTCGATCAGTGCGTCCATGGCCGCCCGGGCGCTGCGCCCGGTGTAGAGGACGTCATCGACCAGGATCACGTACATGCCGCTGATATCGAAGTCGATCTCTGTGCGGCGTACGATGGCCTGCGGGCCGAGCTCGGCCAGGTCGTCGCGGTACAACGTGATGTCCAGCGAGCCGTGCCGGATTCCCTCCAGGCCCATGTCGCGGAGCATTCCGATGAGCCGTTCGGCGAGCACCTCGCCGCGACGGCGGATGCCGATGACCGCCGTGGGGGTGTCGGGGGGCAAGTCGGCCGCGATCTCGCGGGCCAACTGCTCCAGCGTCGCCTGGATCTTCGACGCGTCCAAGAGGGTTTGCGTGGATGCGGAATCATTCATCATCCACTGAGGTTACCCGCCCCGGCGGCGGCGGGCAAGGTGGGGTTACAGCCCCAGCGCGACGACCTCGCCCGAACACCGGACCGCGACCACGATGCGCCCGCTGCCCGTCCGCGCGGCCGTGACCAACTGGAACTGCCCCGGCAGTCGATGGACCTCGGTCAGGTCGGTCAGCCGGACGCACCGCAGCGCGGTGCCGGTGGCGACGACGGCCAAGGGAGTGCCGTCCTGCGCCATCAGAGCGGCGAGGCTTCGGATCGGCTCGTCGAAGAGCTTTTGGGCGAGCACGCGACCATCAATGCCCAAGGCGAAGCAGTACCCGTCTTGCCGGCCGTACGCGAATCGGATCGGCTGCTGCATCGAGCCGGGGACGACGGCGGCGCCGGTCAGGGCGGCCTCGGCGAGTTGCTCCCATCGACGCTGCGGGGCGTTGGCCGAATACAGGCCGATACCTTGTTCGGTGGCGACAATGGCCTCGGCCTGACCGTCGCCGTCGAAGTCATCCACCTCCACGAGGACGGCCGGACCGTTCGGCACGTTCACCGATGTGACGACCTTGCCCGTTCGCGGGTCGAGCCACTCCAGCGGAACGGGGCCGGTCCAGGGGATGTCGCTGCGCGTCACCAAACCGCCGGCACCGGGCAGCCCTGGCGGCACTTCACGAATCTGTGTGTGATGACCGGAACGTCGGAAGCACTCGCGGAGGTTGCCGCGCGGATCGAGCGTGGCCGCGAAATAGTAGGATGTCAGCAGAACTTCCTTCTCCGCTGCGTCGTCCGGCTGCCAGGCCACCATGCCGTAGACCAGACTGCCGTCGGAATAGAACTTGCCGTCGGTCTTTCGCTTCATGTCGCCCCAGTTGACCTGCCAGCGCACGGAGCCATCGAGGTTGAGCACGATCACCCGCCAGTCCTGAAGACTGACGAAGATCTCACGTGTCCGTGTCGCCGGGTTATCGCTCGAGGCATCGATGTCCCAGGCATCGACGGCCAGGATGTCCGTGGCGAAGTCGCGGCGCCAACGCTGGCGTCCCGTGGCATCGAGCAGAGCGAACTCGCCATGTTTCGCCCAGCACAGCAGTTCATCGTGGCCGTCACCGTCGAGGTCCATGGCCCGTACCTGCACCGGCTGGAAGCCGTCGTCCGTCGCGCGGACGCGCACGTCGTTCAGCGGCATGCTCGCGTCCGGCCCGCCGAGTACGCGCACGCGAATCGACGACGCCGGTTCGTTCAGATCCCGGGCCCGGTAGGTTTCGAAGGCATACGCATGTCCTTTGTAGAGGTTGTGATAGTGCGTCTCGCGGTCGAGCGTGAGTTTTCGTGTTCGCTCGGGCGTGCCGGGCGCGTCGAACGTCAACTCGACGTCGAGCCGGGCGGGTGGCATGGGTGTGGTGATAGACCCTGCCGTGCGGCCGGTCAATTCGATCTCACTGACGGTCAGCGAGCGGGGAAGCGTGATGGTGAATTCGCTGCCCGCCAGCGGATCCAGCAGCGGTTCGAGCGTTGTCCGACCAGCGTCACGGCCGCCAATGTGTTTGGGCGTCTCGAACGTCAGTCCGCTGCCGCCTTGCGGCGAAAGCTTGGGCTCGGCCACGAGCGTCGGAAGCATCCAGTCGGTGGTCAACAGCGAGAGACCGTGCAGGTTCGGGGCCGACGTGATTTCGATGCCGTCCACCAGCTTGCCTCGCGTGGCCGGGCCGTCGTTGGCCCAGAGCGTTGCCAAGCTTGTTCCATGGTTGTCGGCGGGCGGCGTGGTCGCGAGCGTGGCGGTTTCCGAACGGTCACTGCTCGCGAACAACTCGCGAACGAGGCTGATCACGTCCGATTGCGTGGCAGCGTCGAGCTTCACGTGCAGCGAACCGCGATCTTCGCGACGCTCGCGGTGATCGCCAATGGTGATGTACGTCGCGTCCGAAAGCGTGATGCCGTCCGGTGCGATGAGACCGGCCCGGGCGTCAGAACCGATGCCCGGCAGATCAAGTCCATTCGAATGAGCGAAAGCCAGGAAATACTGCTCCTCGGCCGGCGTCGCGACGCGAATTGCCAGTGCGCCCGGGGCCACACGGCGGACGTCGCATACCTGCTCGCGACGCGGCGAGGCGGTGTACAAGAGGTTTTCAAGAACCACGCTGTCGCCCGGCCTGGCGTCGATATGGCGGTTCTGGCGCAGGACGGTCGGCCGAGTGGCACCGTCGCCGCTGGTGAAGCGTTCGCTGGTCATGCCGGTCAGCTCGCCCGGCACGACGTGGAAGGTCACGTCGTCCTGGCGGGCCGTCCACCGGTCAGCTTCGAGTTCTGCCCATCCGGGCGTGCGCCAGGCGCAGCTCACGACGTAGGAACCGGGCTTGCGAACCTCGACCTGGTCGATGACGACAGTGAACCGCTCGCCGCAGAACAGCACGTTGCGTGTCCAGTCCGTGCCGCGGTAGTCTGCCAGCCGGCTCGAGGCCATGCTGACGGTGTCGCTTTCCGCCTGGGCCAGGAGTTCGCACGCGGCCGGCACGGGTTCATCGTTCAATCCGTTGCTGACGTAGACCGCGTTCTTGAAGAACAACGACATACGCCCCGTGTTGTGGATGAGCCAGATCCGGCCCTGGTCCGTGTAGCGGATGATCGAGTTCATGTCGATGGTGCTCAGGGCGATGCCGGACATGCCCTGCAGGAGCAGGAACGCGCCGTCGGGTTGGCTGCTCGATCGGAAGATGACCTTGTCGAAGGCGCGCTCTGAATCGATGGACGGTACCCGCAGGCCGGCCACGGCGAATCCGTCCATGAGCGGGCTATTGAGGAACGTGCCCTTTGTCAGGAGGTCGAAGCGGTAGGGGGTGAGCCGCAGAACCTGCATGCCGGTCAGCCATGCGGGTGCGGCGGCGCCTTTGGTCTTGTTCGTCGCGTACTGGTGCAAGCCCCAGGGCTGTAATGCTCCCCATGAAGAGGACAAGGTGGGGAATCGTTGGAGGAGCCAATCATAGCTGTTGTCATCATATACAAACGCGCACGCCCCGAGCAGCAGACCGCCGTTGAGCGTGAATCGTTCCCACCCGGGAATGGCTTCACCATAGCCTTGCACACCGACGTACCAGCCCCGGTTGTCCGTCAGGGCGAGTAGTTTCTGAGCCGCCCGCCGGGCTAACCCATTGTTAAACCATTCGAGTCTGCCGGTTTGCAACGCATAGCTGGCGGCGATCTGGGCGGAATCGGCCGATTGGTAGTCGTCCAAGTCGTCCCAGTAATGCCGCAGCAGTCCATCGAGGTAGCCTTCGGCTTCGGTCCGCCACTCCTGCAACTGCGTGCGTGCGGCGTCGTTGGGTTCGCTGAGCTCCAGCATGCAGCGGATCAGCGTCCACCACGCGAGCATTCCGGTGGTGTGATGTCTGCCTCCAATCTCAGGAATGGCGCCCTTCTGTCGCCACCAGGCGGTCGCGTTCTTCTCGATCGTCTCATACATGCGGGTGTCGATTAGTTGCCGTTGCTGCGGCTTGAACACCGGGGCCGGGCTCACCCGTCGCCAGGCCGCGGCGAGGTTTTCCATGGTGTAGTCGGCGATACGGATGCCTTTTTCGCCGGGCTCGCCGCGATGGGCCAGGTACACGCCCCAGTCGCGCGCTCGCTGCGCGAGATCGTCGCGACCGGTGTAGAAGTAGAGGTGGGCGTAGCTGGTGAAGCGGTCGCGGGCGGTGCCATACTCGATCGCGTCGGCGGGCAGACCGGCAGGCCCGGAGGCCCGCGTACTCGAACCATCGCTGCCGATGGGCGGCGGCCCCCCATCCTGCTCCAAGGCGGACGCAACGATCGGCTCAATGATAGCCTCCAGCCGTGCGCCGAGTTTCACGTCCTGGCAGTACGGCAATTCAACATTCTCGCCCGGCGGTAGCGCGGCCAGACGCTGAATCAACCGTTCGACGCCGGCGCGAGCTCCGTCGATTGAGGATGCACCCACGATCAGGCAGTTGGTCTTGTTGCCGAACGGTCGCACGACCGTCTGTACCACGTAGCCGTCCTGACCGGGGTAGTCCGCGTCGCAATATGTGTAATAGTTGGCATAGAACGGGAAGAACGCCCGGTTCGACTCGAGGTCCCCCAGGAGGATCAGAGGCTGGTCGGCCAGTGCCGGCGGGAGCGGGTCCAGACGGTTGGGGATCACGTCCGTATCGTTTAGGACGCGCACCTCGCGAGCCCCCAGCCGGCGCAGTTCACGCGCGATCGAGTCGGCCAGGTCATGCCAAGGCCCGCGGTCGGCTGGCCGAATGATGGTGCAGCCGACGCCGCCTTGTACAATGGGCACCCCGGTCGAATAGGACCGTTGCTTCATGGCGGGCGCAGAGCTCGGACTTTCGATTCCGGCACACTGGCCGGCCGCAAACAACAGGGCGAACAGAGTCACAAACACGACTTCCTCCTGGAAAGCGGATCGAGCATGAATGGTAACCGATTTCTCGCGGTACTACACACGTCTGAACGCGGTCGTTGTCTCCGGCCGCGCCGGATGGTGGTGGCCGTCGTCAGCGCGTTGCTGGTCGGCACGGCGGGGGCGCGAGCCGATTCCGCTGCGAACAGCGTTTCGGTACGCGACGCTCGCATCCTCATCCCCGCCGATGCACCACGTTTCGTTAGCCGCGCCGTCGAGGACTTCCAGAAGGTGGTGTTCGAGTTCTCCAGCCGATCGTCGGCCGTGCCCGGCGCCGGATCGGCGACCTGCGAAATTGAGTTGAAGGTCGCTTCTGAGACTGTTGCGGCGTCGGGTCCTGACTGGCACGGAGAGGTCGCGGCCAGTCCCGAGGCATTCCGGATCGACTCGCGAACGGATGACGGGAGTGTCACCATCACGATCACGGGCAGCGATGCGGCCGGGCTCAAGTTCGGCATCATCGAGCTGATCTGCCTTCTGCAGATCGCCGATGGCGACGTATGTTTGCCGCTCCCGCTGCGGATCGCACGCAAACCGCTTTTCGCCACGCGCGGCATGTACGCCCATCTGCATTGGGCGTACAACCATCCGTACGCCCTGCGCTCCTGGCACCGCGAGGACTGGGAGCGCTATTTGGACCTGCTCACGCATCTGGGCTTCAACACCGTCCAGATCTGGCCGATGATGGAGCTTCTGCCGCATCCGCTCTCGGCCGAGGACCGCGCGTACCTCGAGCGCTACGCCGCCATCGTCGACTACGCCCACAACGAGCGGGGCATGAAGGTGTTCATCGGCAGTTGCCCCAACAGCATCACGGAGAACGCGGGCGGTGTGCCCATCGCCGAACGCGAATACCGGCGGTTGGAAAAGCGGCTGAACCCGGGAGATCCGGCCGCGCTGCAGCGTATCCTGGAAGCACGAAGCGATCTCTATCGGGCCGTCCCGGACGCGGACGGCTACTGGGTCATCGACAACGACCCGGGCGGCTGGCCTGGCAGTCCGCCGTCCGACTTCGTGTCGATTCTCGTCGGCCATCGGGCCCTGATCGACCGCCACGGCTCGCGCCCGGCGAGTCAGCCGCTGATCTACTGGATGTGGTACGGCTGGGGGCCGGACAGCCGCGAGGCAAACTGGCGGCGGACGCTCACGGAGATCAAGCAGCGTCTGACTGAGCCGTGGCGGCTGCACGTGTGTCTTCCCGAACACTTCGGCGTGTGCCGGGAATTGGGTGTGCTCGATCGGGCCACTTACTTTCCCTACAACCTGGTCGAGACCGAACCGTCGGCACCACTCACCGAGTTACGATTCGAAGGCATTGACGCAGCCGTCCGAACCGCGCGTGAGGCTGGCCTCGACGCCCTTCAGGGCAACGCCCAAACGCCGCTGGTTCAGTTGCCCAACATCGCCCGGCTGAGTGACGCCGCCTGGCAGGATGGCCGGCCCATGGACGGTACGCACACGTTGCGGCGATTAGCCGGACGACTGGTCGCCAAGGATGCGGCCAAGCTCGTGCGGGCCTGGGAGTCGTTGGGCCGACAGGACGCGATGGAGTCACTCTTGCTGGCCGGTGAACTGCGACGGCTGGCAGACGAGCCCGACCTGCCTGGCAGCTTGGGGATCCTGATCGGCGATTGGTCGGCGCGAGCGGTGGAGGACTTGTCGTTTCTGCTGGAGATCCACGCTCACGCGCTGCGGTTCGAGCGAGCGTATGATCGCCGGGCGCGGATGGGGGAACTGGCGGCCTCGCTGGGCAGATACCTTCAGGCCGTTCGGGCCTGGGCTGAACGGACGGGCTACCACGACGATCGCATCATCGCGCATGCCGCCTACAAGGAACCCGTGGCCCGCGCCCTGCAATCGCTGGAGCAGGAACTGGGGGCCGAGGCTCTCGAGGCGCAGATACTGCGGCCCGCGAGCCGTTCGTCCGAGAGCGAGCCCGCGGCTGAGCTGGAGCGTCAGATCATCGAGACGCTTCTGGGACGGCGTAAGTAGCCGGCATTCCCGCCGGTTCGTTGCCGTTGCCGTTCGCGGTCACCGCACCGATGGAGGCGGCCTGCCGCTCCTCCAGCACGTCGGTCTTTTCCTCGTGGCCCATCCGCAGGGCGGCGTTGCTTTCGAGGAACCACTGCACCGCGTGGTGGATCAGCTCGGTGCTGTTCTTCAGCTTGAGCTTCATGCGGATGTGATCCCGGTGCGTTTCGATGGTCTTGATGCTGAGCAGCAGCTTGCTGGCGATTTCCCGCGTGGTCAGGCCACGGCTGATCAGTTCGAAGACTTGCAGTTCACGGTCCGACAGGCTGGCGATCGGCGACTCGGGCGTGTTGTCCTGGACGGGATTCTGAAGCATGCGGTTGACCATGGGCATGCTGAGGAAGATGCGGCCGCGCAGCACCTGGCGGATGGCGTTGAGAATCGTCGGGATGGGCTCCGATTTGTTCAGGTAGCCCATTGCTCCGGCCCGCAAGGCTCGCTCGGCGTACAGTGCCTCGTCATGCACGCTGGTTACCAGGATCTTCACCTGGCCGTCGCGGGCCTTGATCTGCTTGACCAGGTCGATACCGTTGCCGCGCTTGAGCGAGATGTCCACCAGCACCAGATCGGGATGGACTTGCCCGAGCAACTGGACGGCGGCCGGTGCATCGTCGGCCTCGCCGCAGACTCTCAGATCAGGCTCGGCGTTGATCAGTTCCGCCAGCCCCCGCCGCACGACCGGATGGTCTTCGACGATCAGGATTCTGGCCGTTTGTTGGTTGGTATGATTGCAGGCGTTCATCGGTTCACCCCGGTACGAGTAATGCGGGTCGGCAGGAACTTCTCCTGCGACGTTACAACGAAAACACACCACGTCCGCCTCGTTCGATCGGCAGGGGTGGACTCGGGCGCATCGGAGTCGTTGACTCGGATGCCACGGCCGATTCCTGTCCTGCGGCGGTTACGTCATTCTCGTTCAAACTCATGCTCAACTTGCCCGGCCCCGAAATCCGGGTCGTTCTGCGGCTGTTCCCTGAACAGCGTGATCCGGCCTTTCCCGCAATCAATTCAGGCTCGTCGTGACGAGTCGTCTGCCGCTTGCTGCCTTCGTTCGGAAGTGCGAAACACCGGCCGCGGACTCCGCCGGATGAGTACGCCGGCCACGGTGATCAAAACCAGCACCAGCAGAGCCGCCATCGGGCCGAAACCGAAGCCGGTTTCGGTTCGCAGCCCGAGATACTCGCTGACCAACACTGCCGTCGCGAAAAAGACGCCGAGCAAGCAAAGGCTGGTGAGCCGGATCATCAGGCCCGACACCACGACGAGCAGCGCCGAAACCAGCATGACGGTCGGCCAGAACGTCAGCCCCGCGTGATGTTTGATGCTGAATCCACGGGCCAGTAGCGACACGCTCAGCAGGAGCGAGCCGATGGCGAGGAGGGCGGCCCCGCGGTTCAAGGAGCCGGAACTGACGTTCGGCTCGCATCCGTCAGCGCACTTCATGCAGTAATGACGGACGCTGCCCGGCTGGCCGATGTCGTGCAGGACATGGACGCGGGCCGGCGCCCCACAGCAATCGCACGCGTGTGCCCGTAGCGTCATCCGCGATGCTCCCGTGCCCGCCCGCCGGTGCCGAGGGCGAACGCTTGATGCGGGAACTCCGGTCTCCCGCCGCAGACTTCGAAACGTCGTTCAAAACAGAGTGAAGTTGTTGGAAGCTCGCGTATCCCGGCCGCGCCGTTGTTCGCTAAGGTCCCGCTCCGTAGCGGTTCCCGCGATGCAACAATTATGGAAATCACGCGGGCTCGTGACAATGGGAATATTAGACGGCTGCGCGTTCGGGGTTTGCCGGAAACCGCAGAAGAGCGGCCCCGACCGGCGTAACCGCCCGGTCCTGAATTCCCTGGTGTGTCGCGCGTCGCCAGCGGCGGAGTCGTCTTGTTCCGCCCGACGTACTTATGATCACGTGTGTGGAAAGGCGAGAGGCAACAGCGGAGCCACAACCGTCGCACCGCGGTCCGCGAGGCGGTCAGCCGGACCGTGAAGCGATGGCGAGCTCAAGTCGTAAAGGGTACCGGACGGGTTCGTGATTCGGAGCGGCCCGGGCATCCAGCATGTCGATCTTTGTGACACAATAAAGTCACTTGGATGCGACAGAGAGCCGGCCGGCCCGGCGGGCTCGGGCTCGAGGCACGGACGGGCCGACGGGGACAGTCATCCACTCATGGGCAGGGAGAAGATCATGAGCGATCGTGACGGGGATGCAATCGAAGCCACGGCCGACAGCGGCGGCGCGGGATGGAGCCGGGGCGGTGAACAGAGCGGCGGGACGGCGACGACCGTGGCTCCGCCGCTCTCTCGGCGGAGTTCTCGCGACAAAAACCCGGCACGGGCGGACGCCACCCGCCCGAAGTCGCAGCCCGCGAGCAGGCCGGCGGACCCCGGCGACGGTACAGCCGCGATCCATGCGGTGGTGGTGGCGGGCGACCACGGATGGGGCGGTGACGCCTTCGGCGAGATCTCCTGTCGTCCGTTGCTGGAACTCGCCGGCCGGTCGATCATCGCCCATGGCCTTGATTGGTTGAGCGCACAGGGCATTCGCTCGGCGGCTGTCTGCGCCAACAGCAACACTAGCGCGGTGCGGCGGCACCTCGGCGATGGACGCGAGTTCGGCCTCTCGCTCGATTACTACTGCGACGTCATGCCCCGAGGCCCAGCCGGCTGCTTCCGGGATGCCGCCGTCGACTGCGACGCCGAAACGTTCCTTATGCTGTCGGGCATGATCGTGCCGCGCATCGGCATCACCGATGCCGTCCGCCATCATCGCAGCAGCAGATCCTTGGTAACGGTGGTGGCCTGCCCCGGGGCGGCCGGCTCGCTCGAACCCACCGGCATGTACCTGTTCTCTCGCGAAGTGCTCGATCGCATCGCCCCGACGGGATACCAGGACATCAAAGAGACGCTCCTGCCGCACCTGCGACGATTGGGCGGACGCGTCGGCATGTTCCGCGTGCACGCGGAGCAGGTCTTGCGCGTGACGGATCTGGAATCGTACATGCGGGCCAATCGAATCATGATCTGTGAATCGCTCGATGCCGTTTGCGGTTCCGAATACCTGACCGTCGGCCAAGCCCGGGTGCACCGCGCGTGCGTGATTCACCCGAGCGTGCGCATCATCGGGCCGGCCATCATCGGGCCGGGCTGCACGCTGGAAGCGGACGTCGTCGTGGTCGGACC
>Ga0116165_1002042_pt1 | contig 14775 bp, 11 predicted proteins | sample AD_JPNMR1_MetaG_FD_89885 | JGI IMG/M metagenome (GOLD analysis project Ga0116165, IMG submission 89885) | Active sludge microbial communities of municipal wastewater-treating anaerobic digesters from Japan - AD_JPNMR1_MetaG | ecosystem: Engineered > Bioreactor > Anaerobic > Digestate | place...
TTCACTCACTTTATTATGTATTTTTTTAGGTGTTCTTTTTATATCTTTTAATCCTTCTAACCCTTTTTCTTTATATCTTTTTACCCATTTGATTACTGTTTTTAAATTTACTCCAAATTTTTCAGCTGTGCTTCTATATGAATTTATTTTCATATAATACTCCACCATCTGCCTTCTTATATCATACAATATTCTCTTATCTTTTAACTTATTATTTGCTATTGCACTATATTTCATTTTTATCATCCTCCTTTTCTTTTTAATTTTATATATATTTTTTGTAATAAGTCCATACTTTTTTTACTTAGTATATTTAACTTTGCTATTTTTGCTGTTCCATCATCTGCTTGTTCTTTTCCAAAATTTTTAAAAAAAAATCTTGACAAATAAAAAAAAATATTGTAAAAAAAATGGTTTTTTTTAATTTTGGTCAGGAGGTATTAAAAATAATGATTGACAAAGAATTTTTATGGGGAACAAATGCAAGACAATTTACTGTAAATTTATTAAAAGTAATAGCATTAAAATATGGTCTTGAAAATTTTTTAAAAGAATTAGAAAAAGAGAATTCAACATTATTTAAAAAAGATATATATATTTGTTTTGAAAATATTGTTGATGCAGTAATTTTTAAAGGAACAGATACAGAAAGTAAAATAGCAGCATTGAAAAATGCAAAGAATATTTATAATATGCCAATCTTTTTAATTGAAGGTGATAGATTCAATATTAAAAGATTGCCTGATTTTTATCGTATAATTGATAATGTTCGTTTTTTTGAAAAAAGTTTAAATATGAATATCTATAATACAATGAATACAATTCTCACATTATTAAAAGTACAAATAACAGGCACGAATTTGAATGAAATGTTTTATATGAGTGTAGGGCATATAGAACGTTCAATAGAAAATGCTTTTTTAACAAATCCAAATTGGGATAGAAAAAAAGAGACTTCAAAAAATCCAATATTAATAATGCCAATAGGTGCGTCAGGTTGCGGGAAATCAACATTTTATAAAGTTTTATCAAATGTAGTAAATATATCCTGTGATAATATAAGATATTTGTTGTTTAAAGATTATGGTCCTTGTTTTAAATCCTGGGAGAGCACAATTTGTTGGTGGATAGTAAATAATTTAACTGATTTTTATATAAGACGAGGTTATTCTGTTTTTTATAATGGTGTTAATACAGATAGAGAATATAGAGCCCCAATGACAATGGAAGTACATGACCCAATTTATGAAGGATTGAAATATAATTTGAAATTAGTTTATTTTGAACCACCGAATGGATTAACAGAAGAAGAATTACAGGAATTAAAAGCAGTTAATTTATGGAAAGAAGATATAATGACATTAGATATTGATAAATATTCTCCAAAGGTTGCAAATATATTAAGATTAATAAAATCTAATTATGAAAGAACAGTAGCAAGAACAGAATTAATAAATAAAGGCGAACAGGAACAAGACCCTTATGATGTTCAATATCTTGTTCCGCCAGCTGTAATTAAAATATTTGTTGAACAATCATTTGTAAAACCAACCGGTGATAATGTAATTTATATACCACGAAAAAATATACCTGATGCAAAAGAGAGAATGGAATTTTATAAATTTTATGCGCAGAAACTTTTTGAAAAATAAAATGGGGTGGATGACGAGATTTGAACTCGCGACCTTCAGGGCCACAACCTGAAGCTCTAACCAGACTGAGCTACATCCACCAAAACGATGAATTATTTTATATATTTTATTTTTTTTGTCAAGTTTTTTTTAAAAAAAGTATTGACAAATAATTTGTAATTAAATATATAATAATTTAATGCAAGATGAACAAATTCAAAATTTAAAAATATATAAAAAAGATAATAAAAAATTTACTTTTTTAATTACTGATGATTCGCCATTTATGTGGAAGCAAGTAAGACGAGTAATTGAATTAATCGATGGCGAAGTAGTTGGTGAAGCAAATAATGGGGCAGAATGCATAAAGTTATATCAAAAATTAAAACCAGATTTTGTCACATTAGATATAACAATGCCAGTAATGAATGGTTTAGATGCTTTAAAAGAATTAAAAAAAATCGATGCAAATGCAAAAGTAATAATGTTAACAGCAATTGGTTTTGAAGAAAGAATCAAAGAATGTATTTTAGCAGGCGCAATACATTATATTGTTAAGCCATTTAAAATTGAAGAGGTTGCTAAAAAAATTTATATACTAATAAAGAAATATTTTTATAACGAATAAATTTTCACTTCAATATCTTTTATGAGACTCTGGTCAATCACTCCAGATTATCTTGATGTAAAAGGATTATTAGCATTATGGCGCGAAGCACTTTTAGCAAAAGCAGTTTTAGAGAATAAAACAATTGGCTATAAAAATCATCCACAATTAATTCGTTTTAAAAATTATGAAAATCCTCTAAAAGCAATAAATGCATTTTTAACTTATGTTTATTTAAATTCAAAAGCACGAGGCTATAATTTTGATAAAAGCAAAATAAAGATTATTCAATTAACAAAAATAATAAAAGTAAGTAAAAAACAAGTTGAATATGAATTTTGGTTACTACAGAATAAATTAGTCAGAAGAGATAAAAATAAGTATTTAGAAAATAAAAAAATACAAAGAATAAAAGTAAATCCAATATTTAAAATAGTAAATGGCGAAATAGAAGAATGGGAAAAAATAAAAGAAATATATTATTAAAAATATGTTATGATGGCACAAATTATAATGGATTTCAAAGACAGCCAGTTTGTGATACAATAGAGCAAAGAGTATTAACAGCAATAAAAAAAATAACAAATGAAGAAATAGAAAAAATAGAATATGGTGCACGAACTGACGCTGGTGTTCATTGTGAAGAAAATTATGTAAATTTCCATACTTACTCTTCAATTCCAACTGAAAAAATTATTTTTGCATTAAATGCATTTTTACCTTATGATATAAGAGTTTTAAAATCACTTGAAGTTGATGAGAATTTTAATTCAAGATACGAAATAATTGAAAGAACATATAGATATAATATTTTTACTGGTTTAATTATCAGCCCATTTAAATATAAATATTATTTGCATTATCCATATAAAATTGATATAAATAAATTAAATGAAGCAAAGAATTATTTAATAGGCAAGCATGATTTTAAAGCATTTTGTGCAAGTGATAGTTCAGCGAAAAATACAATTAGAGAAATAAAAAGTATTGAGATAAAAGAAGAAAAAGAAGAAATAAAAATATATATAACAGGAAATGCTTTTTTAAAACAGATGATTAGAATTATAATAGGCACAATTTTAGAAATAAATGAAAATAAAAAAAGAGTTACTGATTTAAAAGAAATAATAGAAAAAAAAGATAGAAATTTAGCAGGCAGGACAGAAAGTGCAAAAGGTTTGTGTTTGATAAAATGTAAATTTAAAAAAGAAGAAATAAATCGATATTTTGAGGAGCAATAAAGATGGCTAAAAGATTAAATTTTTTTACGCCAATAAATTCATTAGGTTATGGAGTTGTAGGGAAGAATTTAGCATTAGAATTAAATAAGTATTTTGAAGTCGCATTAATTCCATTATTTAATCAAATTAGCGGAATTGAAAAAGAAGAAATAAGTGTTATACAGGAAATGATTAGCAGAGTTGTGCATATAAATTTTAATGATACTGGTTTAATGTGGAATTATGGTAATCAGATGTGGGGATTTTGTGGTAAAAGAAGATTAGGTTATACTATTTTTGAAACTGAATTATTGCCTGAAGATTGGGTGAATCAATTAAAACAACTTGATTTAGTTTTTGTTCCTTCAAATTGGGCGAAAAGAATATTAACAGAAAAATATAAAATAAAAACAGAAATAATAAATTGTGGTGTAAATATAAATATTTTTCATCCTGTTCCTTTTCAGAAACAATCAAATGTATTTAAATTTGCATCAATTGGCAAATGGGAAGAGAGAAAAAATCAGAAATTATTAGTTCAGGCTTTTTGTGAAGAATTTAAACCAACAGAAAATGTTCAATTATATGGATTATGGAATAATCCATTTACAAATGTTGATATTTATAAAGAAGTAAAATCTTTAATAACAAATGGACATATATTATTTTCACAGGAAAATCAAAATGCAACTATTTTTTTATGCAAGCCATTACCATCTTCTTATGCTATTGCATCTTTTATACAACAAATGGATGCATTTATTTTTCCTTTTAGAGCAGAAGGTTGGTGTTTACCATTGCTCGAAGCAATGGCTTGCGGTAAAATCTGTATTGCTACATATTATTCGGCTGCAACTGAATTTATAAATGAAAATAATTGTTATTTACTTCATCCAAAAAAATTTATTCCTGCTTATGATGGAATTTATTTTAAAGGTGATTTAGGAAATTGGGCTGATATTGATAAAGAAGAATTAAAGTATTTATTACGAACTGTTTATGAAGATAGATTAAAGATGAATTTTCAAATTTCACAAAATGCAATAGCAACAGCAAAAAAATATAGATGGGAAAATATAGGCATACAGGCAAAAGTAAAAATAGAGCCTTTTTTATAAAATGGAAAATAATATAAAAATAAGTCAATTAACAATAAATGATTTAGAGCAGATATTAGAAATAGAAGAAGAAGCATTTATAACAAGATGGTCCAAACAGTTTTATATAAAAGAAATAACAAATGAAAATAGTTATTACATAAAAGCAAAAATAAATAATATAGTTGTTGGCTTTGCTGGTTTAAATTTAATATTAGATGAAGCGCATATTACAAAAATTGCTGTTCGATATGAATATAGAAAAAAAGGAATTGCAACAAAATTATTAAATTATTTAATTGATTATTTAAAAAAAAATAATTTTAAAAAAATATATTTAGAAGTTCGAAAATTTAATTTACCAGCAATAAATTTTTATCAAAAAAATTTATTTAAAATAGATGGTATCAGAAAAGGTTATTATATTGATACTAATGATGATGCAATTTTAATGAGTTTAGAAATATAGTAATTAAAATAAGGAAGGCAAAAGATGAAAACATATTTTGAATGTTATAGTTGTTTTATAAAACAGGCAATACAAATAGCAAAGATGACTGGCTGTAATGAATATCAACAAAAACAAATATTAAATAAAGTAATGAAAATTTTAATAAAAATAGATATAACATTACCGCCACCAATGATAGCAGGAAAAATTGAAAAAATTATTTATAGTTATTCAAAAGTAAAAGACCCTTATCAGGAAATAAAGAAAAAGAGTAATGATGAAGCCCTACAATTATATCCAACATTGAAAAAGAGATTAGATAGAGCAAAAGATAAATTAAAATTAGTCTTAAAAATATCTGCATTTGGCAATGTAATTGATTTTGCAATAAATAATAAAATTAATTTAAAAAAAGAAATAAAAGAATTTGATAGATTGAAGATTGAATTTAAAAAATATAATGAATTTAAAGAAAAGATAAAGGATGCAAAAATATTATTGATAATTGGAGATAATGCTGGTGAAATTGTTTTTGATAAAATTTTTATTGAGTATTTAATCGAATATAAAAAAGACTTAAAAATATTTTATGCAGTTCGAGAAGCACCAATTTTAAATGATGCGACAATGATTGATGCTAAATACATTGATTTAGATAAAATATGTAATGTAATAACAAGCGGCAATACAGCACCTGGTATAAATTTAAAAAAATGTTCAAAAGATTTTTTAGATATATTTAAAAAAGCAGATATAATAATAAGTAAAGGCCAGGGAAATTATGAAAGTTTATCAGAGAATAAAAGCAAAAAAATTTATTTTTTATTAAAAGTAAAATGTGAAGTAGTTTCAAGACATTTAGGTATTCCAATTGGTAAAATTGTTTTTATTTAATTTTATGAAAATAAAAATATTAGTTGATAATATTTCAAAACAAGAAGAGTTGCAATCAGAACACGGATTTTCAGCGTATCTGGAAAATTCGAAGAAAATATTATTTGATACAGGTACAAGTGAAATAATCGTAAATAATGCCAGAAAACTAAATATAAATTTTAATGAAATTGATTATATTCTATTAAGTCATAATCATTATGATCATACTGGTGGATTAAATTCACTATTAAATTTGATTAAAAATAAAAAATTACGATTGATAATAGGGCAAAATTTTTTCCAGGAAAAATTTAAAAGAAATAAAGATAAATATAAGAAAATTTCATTAGAAATAATAAATGAAAAATTTTTATCAGAAAATTTTGATGTTATTGTTGTAAATGATTTTTATGAAATAACAAAAGATATTTATGTTTTAAATTTAAGAGGCGGGCAAAGTGTTTTAAAAGACCATTTTTTTATTAAAGAAAATTCTTTATTTTATCCTGATAATTTTGATGAAGAAATAATTTTGTTAATAAAAAAAGAAAATGAATTGACAGTTTTAACTGGTTGTTGTCATACTGGAATAGAACATATAATAAAAAGGACAAACAAAATATTTTCAGAAGGTAAGATAAAGAATATTATTGGCGGATTACATTTAAAAAATATAAAAGAAGAAGATTATCAAAAAATATTAGAACTGATAAAAGAAAATAAAATAAGAATTTATGCTGGGCATTGCACTGGTGATGAACGCTTAATTGATTTAGCAAAAAATTTAAAAGAAAATTTTAGAAAATTAGAAGTTGGTTTAGAGATAATAATATAATAAATTTCTTAACATTTTTTTGCTTACATTTCAGCATTCTGATAGGTTGACAATTAAAACATTATTTCTATCAATATAAAAGATAATAAAAAATAAAAGAGACGATAAATAACGCAATCTTAGAAAAGCGTAAAATTGTAGTTAGTATAAAAAATCTTTATTATCTTAAAATATTAAAAAATTAAATAAATTATAGGATTAAAAATAAAGGTATGTTGTTAATATTTTTAATCTCTTAAAATTCCTATTTTATTTAACCACTGCAATAGATAAGTGTCAGCATAGAATTTTCAAAAAAAAAATAGATTGAATTATTAATCTTGATTAACAAAAAAAATATAGTCCAAAAAGATAATAGTGCTAATTCAAAGAAATTTTATGTTATTTATTGTTTTTTTAAAATTTATTTTCTAATTCATTTTTTTTGTCCCAAATTTTGGCAAAATTTTTCTATCAAAAATAACTTCTTTAATTAATGAAAATAGAAGTTACATACCTAATTCATTTAATCTTTTTAATAATTCAATTGCTTCTGAATTTAGATTGACAGGTGTCAATACATTTATTTTAACTAATAAATCTCCTGCTGCATCATTTTTATATTGTGCACCTTTTCCGCGTATTCTTAATTTTGTGCCACTTTGTATTCCTTTTGGTATTTTTAATTTAAACATCGAACCATCTAACCCTTGCACCATTACTTCACAGCCAAGTGCTGCTTGTGAAAATGTTATATTTTTTTCTGTAATTATATCGTCACCTTCGCGTTTGAATAAGCCATTTTGTAATATCTTTATTTCTACTATTATTTCTGCATTTATATCCTGTAAATTTTTTAATCGTAATTTTTGACCATCTCTTATTCCTGCTGGTATTTTTATTTTTATATTTTTTGTGCCGCGATTTGTTCTTAATGAAAGTTGTTTTTCTGTACCATATACTGATTCGTAAACTGATATTTCAAGCGTAACTTTATATTCTCGTAAATTTTGAGTTTGATTATTTTTTGCACCAAAATTTGAAAACATATCACTATCGCTATCAAAGAAAAAAGAGAAGCCACCTGAACTTGTTCGCTTTTTACTACCAAATAAATTTTCAAATATACTTGAAAAAGAACCAAGCCCAATATCATCAAAAATATCTTTGTATGCTGAATAATCAAAGTTCTGGTATTTGAACATATCTTCATTTATACTTGCATCGCCATACATATCATATCTTTTTCGCTTTTCAGGGTCTCGTAATACTTCGTACGCTTCGGTTGCTTCTTTAAATTTTTCTTCTGCTTCTTTATTTCCTTTGTTTTTATCAGGATGGTATTTTATCGCTAATTTTCGATATGCTTTTTTAATTTCATCAAGAGTTGCATCTTTACTAACACCTAAAATTTGGTAATAGTCTTTTTTTGGCATAATTTTTCCTCCTTTTTTTAAAATTTAAGCAATTTTTATACCTTTTTAATTGTTTTTTATTTTTATTATATAATTTTTTGTTTTTTTATATTTCTATTTTATTTTGTTGTTTGTCATTTTGGATTTCTTTTGTCATTTTGGATTTTATTATCTTTTTTTATTTTATTTTTAATTTATCTTTTTCCTATTTTTTATTCTTAAATTTATTTGTCATTTTGGTATTATTATTGCTATTTTTTCTTTAAATTTTTTTAAAAAAGGTGATTTTATGAATTTAAAAAATTTAACTGAAAAATTACAGGAAGCATTAAATCAATCTGCTTTAATTGCTTTAAAAAATAATAATCAACAAATCGATACTGCTCATTTAATTTTAGCATTTTTAGAGCAGGAAAATAATATATTAAACGCAATTATAAATAAGTTAAGTTTGAATTCGTCTGCTCTAAAAGCAAATATTGAAAAATATATTGACACATTTCCGAAGTTACAGGGAAATTACGAACCTTATTTGTCAACAAATTTAATAAAAGTATTTGACCAGGCAGAAAAAGAAGCAAAATCAATGAAAGATGAATATATAAGCGTAGAACATATAATAATAGCGATAATTTTGGTTGATAAAAGCGAAACCAAACGGATATTAACGGAATTTGGATTAAATAAAAATTCAGTTTTAAAAATATTACAGGAAATAAGAGGCAATCAACGAATAACATCATCGACGCCAGAAGATACTTATCAAGCATTGGATAAATATTGCGTTGATTTAACAGCACAGGCAAAAAAGGGGAAACTCGACCCTGTTATTGGAAGAGATGAAGAAATACGTAGAGTTATAAGGATATTATCAAGACGGACAAAAAATAATCCAGTATTAATCGGCGAACCGGGCGTTGGAAAAACAGCAATAGTTGAAGGCTTAGCACAACGAATAATTCGCGGTGATGTGCCTGAAAGTTTAAAAGATAAACGAATTGTTGCGCTTGATATGGGCATGTTGATAGCAGGAGCAAAATATCGTGGTGAATTTGAAGAGCGATTAAAATCTGTATTAAAAGAGATACAAAAATCAGAAGGAAAAATAATATTATTTATTGATGAATTACATTTAATCGTAGGTGCTGGTAAAGCAGAAGGAGCATTGGATGCTGGTAATTTATTAAAACCTATGTTAGCGCGTGGTGAATTACATTGTATTGGTGCAACAACACTTGATGAATATAAAAAATATATTGAAAAAGATGCTGCACTTGAACGAAGATTTCAAATAGTAATAGTAAATCAACCAACAGTAGAAAACACAATCTCAATTTTGCGTGGTTTAAAAGAAAAATACGAAATTCATCACGGAATTAGAATACAGGATTCTGCGCTTGTTGCTGCTGCTGTTTTGAGTAATCGTTATATAAACGATAGATATTTGCCAGATAAAGCAATTGATTTAGTCGATGAAGCTGCTGCGTATATTCGTTCGGAAATTGAAAGTATGCCAACTGAATTAGATGAAGTTACTCGAAAAATATTACAATTAGAAATCGAAAGAGAAGGCTTGAAAAAAGAAAAAGATGAATTGTCGAAAAAGCGATTAGAAGATTTAGAAAAAGAATTAGCAAATTTACAGGAACAGAAAAATTCTTTAATGTTAAAGTGGCAGACAGAAAAGAAATTAATTGATGAATTAAAAAAAATCAGAGAAGAGATAGATGAGACTCGCTATTTAATAGAAAAAGCAGAACGAGAATATGATTTGAATAAAGTAGCAGAATTAAAATATGGAAGATTAATGGAATTAGAAAAAAGATTAAAAGAAAAGGAAGCAGAATTTTCAAATTTAACCAGAGATAGTAGATTATTAAAAGAAGAAATTAGCGAAGAAGACATAGCAATAGTAGTATCAAAATGGACAGGTATACCAGTTTCGAAATTACTCGAAGGTGAGAAAGAGAAGTTATTACATTTTGCTGATGAAATACATAAAAGAGTGATAGGACAGGATAAAGCAGTTCAGGTTGTTGCAGATGCAGTGATAAGAGCACGCAGTGGCTTAAAAGACCCAAAAAAACCGATTGGTGTATTCTTATTTTTAGGACCAACAGGTGTTGGGAAAACTGAATTAGCAAAAACATTAGCACAATTATTATTTGATAGAGAAGATGCATTAGTTCGGATTGATATGTCAGAATATATGGAAAAACATAGTGTAGCAAGATTAATTGGTGCACCACCAGGTTATGTTGGATACGAAGAAGGTGGGCAATTAACAGAACGAATACGAAGACAACCTTATGCTGTGATTTTATTTGATGAAATTGAAAAAGCTCATAATGATGTATTTAATATTATGCTTCAAATATTTGATGAAGGTCATTTGACTGATGGTCAGGGCAGAAAAGTTGATTTTAAAAATACTGTAATTATAATGACATCAAATATAGGCAGTCATTTGATGGCTGAGGTTGAAAATTTTGATAATGGTAATTATAAAGAAATTGAAGAGAAAGTATTTAATATTTTAAGGTCAACATTTAAACCAGAATTTTTAAATCGAATTGATGAAATTGTTATGTTTCATTCTCTGGCTTTTGAAGATATTAAAAAGATAATTGATTTACAATTAGATTACATTGTTGAAAGATTAAAAGAACGGAATATAAAATTAGAAATTACAGAGCGAGCAAAAGAACTTTTAGCACAATTAGGTTTTAGTCCTGTTTATGGTGCAAGACCATTAAAACGAACAATACAAAAGTATATAGAAACTGAAATAGCAAAAAGAATTATTGGTAATCAAATTAAAGATAATTCAACTATCAATATTGATGTAATGAATAACGAATTTATATATGAAGTCAAATGAGATTAAAATGTTAACTGATATATTTTAAAGTAAAAGACACTTGTTTGTAAAATAACTTTGCATTTGCTAAAGAATCAAGGAAATACTATTATTCTGGCACTATTTTTATTAGAGAATTATTATTCTCCAAATATCTTTAAATATTATGTTTTTTTGAGGTAGTAAAATATTAAGTATTTGTAGGGCTTAAATAACATATTATTTTTTCACTCTCTCATTTGCCAATAATAAGTTGACTTTAATTTCCTTTTAAAATTGAAATTATAACATTTCCTCTTAATTTGCTAATTTTTGGATTTATAAAATTTAACTTATATAATTTTTTATATTACACAGTTTCACCGCTTACTCTTTAAATTTCTTCAACTTCGTTGTTATTATTTTTAATTTAATAAAACACAATTAATTTTAATTTTAGAATTTTCTCATCCAATATTTTATAAAAATAAATTTCTAAATACTTATAAAAAAGTCTATTTATATCTTAAATTTTGTTATATTTATATTTAATTCATCTACTATCTTTTTTAATCCTTTTGCTGTATCTAATAATGCTTTTGAACTATTTGAACTCTGATTTGCTATTGTTGTTATTGCTTCCATACTATTCGTTATTTCTGCTGTTGTACGAACCTGCTGAGTTATTACTACTGATATTTCATTTACTGCTTTTGTCGTCATATCTATCATATTACCTATTCTCGCAAACGATTGCTCTAAATTGCCTACTGTCTTTACTCCTTCATCAACATTCACTTTACCATTCATCATTGCTTCTACTGATGCTGCTATATCTTCCTGTATACCCTCAACTATATCACCTATTTCCTTTGCATTTCTTGCACTCTTTTCTGCTAATTTCCGCACTTCATCTGCTACCACTGCAAAGCCTTTACCATATTCACCAGCGCGCGCTGCCTCTATTGCTGCATTTAATGCTAATAAATTTGTCTGTTCACTTATCTCTGTTATTGCTTTTAATATTTCTGTTATTTCTTTTGACCTGCTTGCTAATTTCTCCATACTATCTGATGTCTTATCTACTGCTACTTTTATATTTTCGAGTCCAGACACTGTCGTATCCACTGCTCCCCGGCCTTCTAATGACGCTTCTTTTGTCTCACCTGCTTTATTATTTGTCTGTTGCACATTTTCTTTTATTTGTTGAATTGATGCTGTCATTTCCTGCATTGCTGATTGTATTGTCTGTATTTTTAAATATTGTTGTTCAAGTCCTGTGCTCATCTGCGTGGTTGCTGACACCATTTCTTCTGATACTTCATCTATTTTTGATGATATATCTTTTAATCCTTTTATTAAATAGATTAAATTTTCTGTCATTTTCTTAAATGCCTCACCTAATATTCCTTTTACTTTTTCTTTTTCTAATACTGCTGCTAAATCACCTTTTGCTATTAACTCTGCCTGTTCTACTAATTTTCTTAAATTTATCACCATATCAGAAAATGCTTTTGATAATGTCCCTTTACCATCTGTTTGTAATTTCTCATTCTTTAAATCACCATCGGCTATTATTTGTGCTTGCTCTGCTAATGTCCTTAAATTTGCGACCATTGTGATAAATGCTGAACCAAGAACTCCTTTTGATTCTATTGATAATTTATTATTATATAAATCGTCTTCTGCTATTGTTTTTGCCTGTTCTGCTAATTTCCTTAAATTTATCACCATATTTGCTGATGCTGAACTTAATACTCCACTTCCTTCTGTTTTTAATATTGGATTATTCAAATCATCATTTGCAATTGCCTGTGCCTGTGCTGCAAATGTTTTTAAATTTTCTACCATTTGACTGAATGCATCACCGAGTTCGCCACTTTGTTTTTCATTTAATGCTGGATGATTTAAATTATCTCTTGCTATTAATCTTGCTTGAATTGTCAAAACTCGTAATTGTGTCTGCATTTTTATAAATGCATCTGCTAAATCGCCCTTGAAGTTTTCATCTGCTGCTGCTGCTGCTGCTGCTGCTGCTGCTGCTGCTGCTGCTGCTGCTGCTGCTGCTGCTGCTGCTGCTGCTGCTGCTGCTGCAAGTGTCGTGCCTTCTCTTAAACGCTGCTCTACTTCATACGAACCTATTTTGCCTTCTGCTATCTCTTCTGCTTTTTTACATAATATATTTAAACTATCTATCATTTTATTAAATACATCTGTTAATACCGCTATTTCATCTGTGCTTGTTATTTCTAATTTTTCCTGTTTTATATTGCCATCTGCTATTCTTTGCGCTATTTTTACTACTCTATTCAAATTTTTTGTTAAATACTTTATAAATAAGTACACAGATATTACTGCTATTAATAAAATTATTATTATTGTGCCAATTGTTATTTGTATATTTTTTCTACTCATATCTATCATTTCATTTACTTGTTCTTGCCCTTCTTTTTCCATATTATCTACTAGTGTATTTATTTCATTTATTGTGGCATCGCATATTTTATCAAATTCATCCATTACAATATTTCCTTCATTCCAATTCTTTTTATAAGCATTAAACATTTTCTCGCCTATTTTATATAATTCCTCTAAGTCATTTTTAAGTTTTTCGCATAATTCAAAATGTTTTTTATCATCCTTATTTAGTTCTTTTAATTTTTCAATTCCAGCAATTGCTTTTTCAAAATTAGGTTTTGCTTCTTTTACCATTACTTCTTCATCTTTTGTCAATGAAGCATCAGTAATAAACTGCCAAACCATTGTAATATTTAATTGCACCTCTTTTGCCACTTTTATTTCTTCCTGTGTGGCTTGTGAATAATGAGTTATATCTTCTTTAAGTTCAAGCATTTGTAAAATTGTATTAACAGCAAAAATAATAAGTAATAAAAAAATAAACGAAAAAATAAAAGATAATTTTTTAGCAAGTGTCCATTTTAATTTAACTTTTTGTGCTTCAAAACTTTTTGTTTCGCTTTTTCTCGTGATAACTTCTTCTCTACCATATTCCTTATGTTCTACAATACCTTTTGTTTCATTATTTTTCATATATCTCCTCCTTTTAAATTTTATTAATTTGTTTATAAATTTTCTAAATATAAAATTTTTTTTATTTTCACCTCCTTTTATTTTTGGATTTTAAAAATGCAGTTTTGATTTTTTATAAAATGAATTATTAAATGAAATTAAATATTGTTTGTTTGCAAATCTGGAAAAAATTTGATAAAATACTATTTTTTGATAGAATACTATTATTCTTTTTTTGAAAAATCTTTTTAAAAAGAAGAAAGTAATAAATATTAATTTCATTCTAAAAATCAAATTTTAAATTAATAAATTTTTTTTGTCAAGATTTTTCAGAAAATATCCCGGACATGGTATACCCCTTTGCAGCATTACGAATAATAAGTAAAAAGAAATTAAAACAAATAAAAGAAATAATAAAAAGAAAAGCGAAAAAGAAATGAAAAAAAAAGTTGTAAAAAATTAAAGGAACACATAAAATATTTTTCAAAAAGTTATAAAGGAGAAAAATATCTATGTGTTCCTCTTCTTGTCCTTATAGTTATTATGATATGATAAGAAATAAAAATCAAGTATTTAATTATCGATTAAAATGGTTCCTGGAAATAGTCAAAAATATTCTTGACATAAATTGTACTATTATTTATTTTTAATAATATGAAAAAGGGAGTGCTAAAAATAACAACAAAAATATCGTATGATAAAGCATATAAAAATTTATTTCAAAATAAAAGAATACTACTGGAACTATTAAAAAATTTTGTAAAAGAAGAATTTGTAAAAAAGATAAAAGAGAAA
>Ga0116165_1002110_pt1 | contig 14431 bp, 15 predicted proteins | sample AD_JPNMR1_MetaG_FD_89885 | JGI IMG/M metagenome (GOLD analysis project Ga0116165, IMG submission 89885) | Active sludge microbial communities of municipal wastewater-treating anaerobic digesters from Japan - AD_JPNMR1_MetaG | ecosystem: Engineered > Bioreactor > Anaerobic > Digestate | place...
AGACTTGCAACTATTGCAAAAAAATTCAACGTCTCTCTTTCTGGACTCATTTTGTATATATTGCAAATCTATAGCAATAGGGTAAAAAAGAGATATTGTTTTGGGGAAGAAGATGGTAATAGATATGAGAGAATAGATGGTGATGCAAGAATTCATATATATCTTTCCAAACAGGACTATCGTTTTTTGAAGAAGATCCATGCTGATCTTAATTTTTTTAGCATGGGTTGTTTATTGAGGAGAATTATCCTACTCTTTTTAGAAGAGTATGATAAACTTGGGATTACCGGGGTTGAGATGAAATGTAGTTTAATAACATTAAAGTTATTTTTAAAACTAACAAAGATAAAAAAGTGGAATAAGAGCAGAGAATTATCCCACTTTTCCGGTAACACTACGCCCTTTTACAAGGCAATTTACAACGATTGCTATCAGGTAGTGGGATTTGAGACATATTATTGAAAAAATTTATTTTAAATTCTACCAAAAAATAAATAAGGCTATTACAATCATTTTTCAAACAAAATTAACCCTTAGGATAATTCTATTTTTTTAACTGCCTAAAAATAAAATCACCCCCGATACATTTGTGATACAGCAAAAGAAAGTTTATGCTTATCTCATAATAACAAAATTAACAAAAAAATGTTAAATGTATCTTCTTAAAATACAATAATATAATTGTTTTCACAACTTTAATTTTTCATTTTAAAAACAATATTACCATCGAGTTTAGGAATAACAACCAATGTATAGGCACCTATACCCATAGGTGTTTGATGTATTTGCTCTGGCTTTGAAACCGAGTAAAAAACAATTGTTTCATTATCCCCTTTTTCAATCCTCTCTATTTTAGGATAATGAAGCCAATTACGAGTAACAATCGACAAAACCATATTTTTTTTAAAATCAATTTCCGGTTTTTTTAACAAAGGGTCAGTACTATCTTCATATTTTCGAAATCCCTTTGTGACCCTCTTTTTAGGTATTTTCTCTATAAAATTTAGAAAATCTATCTCGTTTTTTATTATAAATTTGTCAGTGTAAATCTCATATATAAATTCATAATCATCAGTCTCAATAACACCAAAATATTCATTGATTATTTTTACCTGTGATTTATTATTATCTTTCATAATATTTCAAAAAAATTATTAAACTAAAATATTTTATAAACTCAATTTTAAACATTTTCATCAATAGACTCTAAAAGAAGTGAATATTCCTCTTCATTTATACATTGTTTATCTTTTGAAATTATCTTTTTTCTATTATTAAAACTTTTTATGCTTTCCATCTTTTTTTCAAGGCTATCTCTTATCTCTATTATAGAACTAATATCCCTCTGAACAGAATTTAATAATTCATAGTTTTTTAATACTTTTAATAATATTCTATAAAATCTCTTAAGACTCGAATAATAAATTTTAAGAATATTTTCATTATCAAAATATGAATTATATTTTACAAATTCATCAAATAACATATTTAAACCGCCATTAATAAAGGTAATATCAGAAAATATTTTTGTTGAAAAGAGATTATAATCAACATCCTCATCCACAAGATCCTCAAAAAATATGAGATATTTATTTAAAATCATTAAATCATTATTTATCTTTTTTAACATACTAAATCCTATTTAAAAAAATATATACTCCTCTTTTACTTTAAAAATAATATTTCTATTAACATTTCGGATTTTTTTATCTAAAATTTCAGATAAAATTTTAAATAAATAATTTATATCAATATAATTCCAGTTACTTTTAGATACTGGGCAATAACAGGCTTTTATCTTATTATCTAATATTTTTTTTATATTATGGATCTCTTTAATACTCTCAAAATCCACAACTGGTTGAATAAAACAGATATAATTCTTATAAATATAGAATCTATATTTTTTAAATTTATCAGATAATTTTAACAATATATCTTCAATTTTAGCATCTTCTATCCTAAAAACCACAAAGGCAAGATATCTTATTTTTTTATCCAAGATCTTATCAATATCAATCTTAATATCGAGTGGTAAAATTGGAGAATATTCAAGATTGTAAAGATTTTTAAAATCAATAAAAGAATTTAAATAATAAAATACTATGTTTAAAGAATTTCTATTTATAATATATTTCATTAAAGAGACAACTATTGCCAAAAAAGAGATAAAGAATGCAGTATTTAACAAATCGATTTTTCTATATATACTCCCAAGAAGGATCGCAAATAGTATAAAAATAGTATCTATTAAAGTAAAAGATAAAATTTGCGAGACAAAATGAAAATATTTCTTTTGAAGGCTTCTTTCTAAAAATGAAAAGATCAATTTTATAATTATATGAACAAGCAAAATAAATGGTATTAAGATTAAATCTTTAAGTTCTAAGTTTATAATATTTATCTTTAAAATATATATTATATAATTTATTACAATAATAATAATTGTCCATAATATTATTCTTACAAGTATAAGTTCGATCTTGTAAATAGTTAATTTTTTAAAAAAAAGATAAATGGGTATCTGAATTAAGAAATAGATAAAAACAAAAAAAATTATCAAAACTAATGCTCTACTATTATAATTTACAAGCCCATAATCTTCACTATTAGGATTTATATAAAGTATAATATTACTCATATATATAATAAAGGCATTAAAGCTCAACTCTGTCTTCATAATATCATATCTAAAACTATACAAAAAATAACCACTTATTAAAAGAAATAAAAATTCTATTTTAAATTTAAGTAGAAGTTGCCATAATCTAAAGCAATTAAAAGAAAAATATATGATTAATCCCAATGTAAGTAAGGCACCCACAATAAAAACAATTGTCGTATATAAATTTCTTTTTAAAAAAAATAAAATTTTCATCACATAAATCCTTTTATTTTATATATCAAATTTTGATTACTTTTATTATATCAAAAATATAATTAAATGTAAAAAAAAAGAAAAAAAAATTTCATTTTTTTAAAAAAATATGATATATTAATATATGATGAGGTTTTAATTTTTTTAAAAAAAAGTAGGCTAAAAAAATAAAATTTTTCTACAAGTAACAATTAGTCTGTTAAATGTAGATTAAAGCTAAAAATGTATTTTTATAAGGATGAGAAAATATGATTTACAAAAAAAATGCTAAAATAATAATAATAGACGACGAGATAGAAATTTGTGAGATGCTAAAACTTGCTCTTCAGCAGGAGAAATTTGAAGTAAAATTCTATATTGATTCAAAAAAGTTTAAAGATGAATTTCCTTTCTATAATCATGATAATCTTGATCTTGTTATTCTTGATTTAATGATGCCAAATATTGATGGTTTTGAAATATTAGAACTTTTTAATTCAAGAGAGGATACAAGATACATACCAAAAATGGTAATATCAGCATATCAGTCTGATGAGAACATAAAAGAGGTATACAAATATGGTGCAATTCAATTCTTAGAAAAACCTATATACATAGAGAAATTTATATATCAGGTAAAGACACTTTTAAGAGTAAAACTATACGAAGATAACAATAGATGTATAATAGAATTACTAAAAGAAAAAAATAAAAAACTAATAGAAGAGATTAATAATAAAACCTGTACCTTACCATCTGAAAAAATAAATTCTATAGAAAATAATCTTGAGTCAATTGAAAATTTGATACAAATTAATTTTAATCTATTAAAGACATTTGTCTCAATGTTAGGCAAAAAGGAAGAATACAAAAAGAGTAAAGAGTATGAAATTTTACTCGATATATTGGTATCAATGAAGGCTTTAGATGAAAAGAGAGAAGATATAAAAAAGATCTCTCAATTTTTAAAAGAGATAACAAAAGAATTCAGTCAATCTTAATTGATAATGAGAGCCCATCACCAATATTATAAAAGAAAGTATTTAATTCTTTATCCTTGCAAATAGTATCATTAAATTCTTTTAATAGAGTGACTCCATTTTTATATTTAGGAGATATATTCTCTTCTACTATTTTACCATTAAAAAGTATATTATCACATATTAAAATGCCGTTTTTATTTAAGATTGTTTTTAATTTTTCTAAATATTGTATATACTCCCTTTTTACAGCATCAAGAAATATAAAATCAAAACCATTTTTACATTGAGATAAAAAATAGAATGCATCTATATTTAATAATTCTATATTTTTATAATTATATTTTTCTATAAGTCTTTTCCCCCTATTAAATCTATTATTATCTCTTTCAAGTGAAATAAAAGAATTTGGCATAATCTTACTATCAATTAATCCCTTATTTATAAAAAAAGATGACACACCAGAGCCAAATCCTATCTCAAGAATAGTCAAAGGCTTGTTTAAAAAAGTTGTATTGTATAAAAATAGGGCAGTCTCAAATCTCACGGCTGGAATAAAATGTATATTTTCAAAAGATAGTATTTCATTATAAAAATCATAAAAAAAATTATTTTTATTTAAGTTATCAAGATAATCAGTAATTGACATTAAATTACCTTATTTTTAATTATCTGAAAATAAAAAAGTATCATTTTGATAAACATTTAATAATTAATAACTATTTCCAATATCCCAATAGAATTAGTATCACTCTCTTTAAAAATATAACCTTTTTTAAATTGATCTATTATTTCGTTATCCCAGAAAATATTACCCGTTGATTCTAATATATCTACTTTTTCTATAAAACCTTTTTGATTAACAACAAATTGAATAGTAAGGTTTACTTTTAATCCTTTTTCAATAATCTCTTGTGGGGCTTTTATCTCTCCTTTTTGAATTAACTCTCTTGGTTTCCCCTTATTCCATTTTATATTGCCTTTATTATCCAAATTGGTGTCACCTTCCCCCTTTTTTTTATTACTATACCCCTCATCTATTTTATAGTTAAAAATATCATCTATATTATCATCCATATTCTCACTTTTACTATTATTACTCTTCAAAAACTCTTCTTCTGTTCTCTTTTTTTCCTCTTCTACTCTTTTTTTATAACTTTCATATTCACTATTTTGATTTTCTATAATTTTCTCTTTTTTTTCTTCTACCTGTTCTTTTTTTTCCAAATCTTTCTTAATATTTTCTTTACTCTGTTCTTTTTTCTTTATGTTTTCATATCTTTTCTTAGCCTGTTTAATCAATTTTTCTTTTTTACTCTCCTCCATCTGATTAAATTCTTCTATTACTTTGTCATACAACTGAACAGTTATGATTTTATCCTCTTTTTTTTCAATTTTAAATGCACCAGAAATTAAAAGAAGTAAAATAAATATAAAATGTATGATTATTGTTAAAAAAAATGAAATTATCTTTCTTTTTTTCTCTAATCTTAATTCAATTTTATTCTTTTCTATCTTCATATAAAAATTCTCTTTTATAATATAATATAAAAATGAAGTTGTGTCAATTTAAAAACTTTTTAATATAATTCATATCTTTTATAAAATCAGACAGAGAATTTTTATATCTTTTCTTTGCTTCATTTGTAACCATTGAGTTGTTAGGGATTAAATTAATTATCTCTTTTAAAGGATAATTGCCCTCTCCAAAATGTAAATGTTCATCATAAACACTATCATAATACCCATCTGTAAAATGATAAATCACTGGATTTAATTTAATAAAATTTTTTATATTTTCAATAGGATTTATCTTATAAAAATTAGCAGCACAAATAGAATGACCTATATCAAAACAAAAACCAATATTGCATTCTGTTAAAATAAGCTTTATCTCTTCAACAGAATTTCCAATACATCTTAAATCATTTCCTTTACCAAGATAAGGTTTATTTTCAATTAATATTCTTTTATCATTTAAAAAATTTATCTCTCTTATCGTTTCATAGATATCCCCATCTACCCCTGGATGAAATATTATATAATTAGAATGAAGACTATCAGCCCATCGAATTGTATCTTTTGCCATTTTGATATTAGAATCAAATAACTCTTTTTTTGAAAAATTAAGACCATTTCCAAAATGAGGTCCATGAATAACAAAAGGAATATTTAAATTCTGCCAATATTTTAGATATGAATAGGAATCAGGGACAGTAAAAAGTTCAATATAATCAAAAATCCTATTTTCATAAATTTTAATAGCATTTTTTATATAATTTTTATTTATTGACCATAATTTTAAACCATTTTTAAACATAATTTATTCTGGAAAATATAATATAAACTCTGTTCCTTCTCCTTCTTCTGATTTTAATGTTAGAGAGATATCGCACTTTTCTGCTAATGCCTTTACAATTGATAATCCTAATCCACTCCCCTTACTCTCGCTATCCTTTTTTAACCTATAAAATTTTTTAAAAATATTAGATTGTTCCTCTTCTGGTATGCCTGGCCCATCATCTTTTATTGATATAAATTTTTTATCCTGATGATTTGATATTTTAATCTCAACTTTGCCATACTTTTGAGTATATTTTATAGCATTATCAAGTAAATTTATTAAGATCTCTTTTAGCATACCTTTCTCTGATTTTACTTCAATAGAAGGATCAGTATAACTAATATCTATATCTATGAATTTAGCCTTTGCCTTATTCTCAAGCATTAAAAAAACATCTTTTACTAAAGGTATGGCATCAAAATAAACAAGTTCTGGCTTCTTATCAAGTGCTTCAATTTTAGAAAGACTCAATATTGAATTCACCATTTCAGAAAGTCTTGTAGCCTCTTTATAAATAATCTTCAGAAAATTTATCTTTTTCTCCTCTGGAAAATCTGGGGAATTTATCAAAACCTCAGAAAATCCCTGAATTGAAGATAAAGGTGTTCTTAATTCATGGCTGACATTTGATACAAAATCCTGCTTTAATTTATCCAGTTCTCTTTCCTTTGTAATATCAACAAAGTTAATAATAATACCCAATACCTTATTGTTTTTATTCTTGAATTTTGACATTTTAATTGTAAAAGTATTATTGTTTATATTCCAGTCAAATCTTTCATTTTCTATATCTTTATTGTTTATAAAGTAAAAAATCCTCTGTTTAATATAATCCTCTATTTCTGTATCAAAAATAGAAATACCAGTATAATTTATTTTTTTTGACTTATTTGTTATTAATCTCTCTGCTATTTTGGTTATCATATTTATCTTTCCATCTGGGAATATGACTATCATTCCATCAGTAATATTTGCTATTATTGATTCCATTCTGATATAGAGTTCCTCTAATATTATATTTTTATTCTCTATATCCTCTGTGTATTCTTTAATAAATCTCTTCATTAAATAAAATTCGAGAGCATCATAAACAGTATCAATAAATTCCTGATTCTGCCAGGGTTTTAAAATTATTTTATAAACAATATTTGAGTTAATTATATCAACAAGTAGTTGTATAGACCCCTGAGCAGTGATCATTATACAGGGGATATCTGAATTTATCTCTCTAATACTTTTTATAAATTCGAGCCCATTTTTACCAGGTAAAAAATAATCCACAATACAAAGATGATAATTCTGATTATTTTCAAATTCAATCAATGCATCTTCACTATTATTAAATGGAAATATTGATATATTCTTATTATCAGAAAAAATATCTTTAATTAATTCAAGGACTATCTCATCATCTTCAACAAGAATAATGTTAAAATGTTCATTAGAATTAAAAGCCTTTTGTAATAATAAATTTTTCATATTTTTCTGTAACTCATCTTAAATAGAATAAAAATAAATATCCAGTGGATAAAGCAAGACTTATAATAGTAAAAAATGCCCCATACTTCGTAAATTCTAAAAATGAGATCTTATATCCACTCTTTCCAGCAAGTGCACAGCTTACCACATTTGCAGAAGCACCGATCAATGTTCCATTGCCACCAAGACATGCCCCTAATGATAGAGCCCACCATATTGGTATTATATTTGCTTCACCTAATTTTAACCCAATGTTTTTTATAAGAGGTATCATTGTTGCTACATAAGGTATATTATCTACAAAAGCAGAAAATATGCCAGAAAACCATACCATTACAATAGTGGTAACTTTTAAATCACCTTTTGTTACTTTTAACAAAAATTCTGCTAAACTCTTTATTACGCCTATTTCAACAAGACCACCTACAAGTATAAATAATCCTATAAAAAAGAATATTGTTGTCCATTCTACTTCGTGAAAAAATTTCTCAACCTCTTCTTTTCCAACAAGAAGCATTAATACTCCTGCTCCAAGAAGTGCAATTGTTGCTGCTTCAAGATGTAAAATCCCGTGTAATATAAAACCTATAATAACCAGTGATAAGACTATAACAGACTTAATCAAAAGTGACCTATCCTCTATGGATTTTGATTCGTCAAATTCCATTATTCTTGCCTTTCTTTCATAAGTAACATCGAGTTTTTTTCTAAAAATAAATGCCACTAATATAGAAAATACTATTAAATTTACAACAACTATTGGCCCAAGATTTATTAAAAATTTGACAAAATCTAAATTAGCAGCACTACCTATCATAATATTAGGTGGATCACCTATCAATGTTGCTGTTCCACCCATATTTGATGCAATTGCCTCACTTATAACAAATGGAATCGGTGAAACACCAAGCTCAACTGCAATAAGAATACTTACTGGTGTCAAAATAAGAACAGTTGTCACATTATCAAGAAATGCAGAAAATATTGCTGTAAGAAGAGATAATAATATTAAAATTTTTATTGGATCCCCTTTTGCAAATTTTGCTGCTTTTATTGCAACAAATTGAAATAGTCCTGTTCTTTTTGTGATTCCCACTATTATCATCATACTTATTAAAAGAAATATAACATTCCAATCTATCTCTTTAAAAGCCTTTTCCTGATCAAGAATTCCAAAGATGATATAAATTGCAGCCCCTATAATAACTATTACAGTCTTATTCAAAATTTCTGTTGACATTATAATATAAATTATAAAAAAAATAGTAAGTGCAAAAATTATCTGAAAACTCATATTTTTACCCTCTCAATACCTTCTTAACCAAATCCATAAAACTTACAATACCAATGATTTTATTACCTTCAACAACTGGTAAATGCCTTTTATTATTCTGTGTCATTTCAAGTGCAACTTCTATTATAGAAGAAGAAGGCAATAATTTAATAGATGGTTTTTTCATAATCTCTTTGACAAATTTTTTATCCTCATTTTTGAGTAACTCTTCAAATGGTTCAAAAGATGATAAAAATTTAAGATTACCTATCATTAAAGCATAATTTGGTATGCCAACTCTTAAAAGTTCATTAACAGTAACCTCTCCGATAAAGTTATCATTCTCATCGACTACTGGTACATAACTTATATTATATTTATAAAAAATATCACACAATTCCTTTAGGTTTGTATCAGGGGTTACCTTCTTTATATCAGTTGACATTATATCAGCAACTGTTATCTCCTGTTTTATCTTTATTTCTGAAATTGTATTAAGAAATTCATGAGAATTTTTTGAGTTTAATACCTTTTCAAATAGCTCTTTATTCTGAGAAATTTGAGCAAATGCAGATAGCGTCTTTAAATATGTATTTGAAGCAGATTTTGAGATTATGGAGAGAACCATAAATTTAATATTAATATTATTATAATTTATAGGATTTTTTAATATTCCTACACCTATTACAAGATCATTAAAATTTTCTATACGTGCATGGGGAATGGCAAGCCCATTATCAAAAAACGTTCCACCCAATGCCTCTCTATCCATAACTGCCTTTAATATACTCTCTTTTGAAACATGAAATTTATATCCTTTATAAATTTCATCAACAAGAATCTCTATTAACTTATCTTTTGATTCTACTTTATCAATTATTTTGATAAAGTCTGGATTTAAAATGCTTGCTAATTTCATATATTTTTCCTAAAAAATATAAAATAAATTAAAAAATTCTAATGAAAAATTAGTAACATTTTTTCTAAAAAAATGCAATATTTAAAAGTAAAAATCCCAACTATTCCACAGACAAAGCCTATTAAATAACCAACGACACAATCTGTAAAATAATGATATCCCCTTCTTATTCTTAATATCGCAACAATAAAAGGTAAAATAATAAAAATAAAAAATAATGGTAATATATATAAAGAAGGAAAAATAAGAGATGATAACCTGCTTATATGCCCCGAAGGGAAAGAGTAAGGATCGAGAATGGATTTGAAATCGTTATCATTATAAATTCTTTGTCTTTTAATTAAATATTTTAAAATAAAAACTATTAAAGTAGAATAAAATAAAGAGATAAAAGATATTAGTGCTATTTTTTTAGTCAAATAAAAAGGTAATACAAACATAATTATTAAAAAAAATGCAATTGAGAAAAAATTACCAATTTTAGAAAGAATATCTAAAAATAAATTTTTTTTAGTTGAATATAATTTTTTAGAAAAAAAATCATCTATCCTATTTATAAAAACTTTTAGATTATTCATATATTTATTTACTCTATAAAAAAAATTAGAAATTTTCATCATTAAAATTTAACTTAAAAATAATCAAAAGTATTTTTTACATTTTTATAATAGCCTCAATTGAAAGAGATTCTTTATAGTTATTAAAAATTAATAAAGGCTTTACTCTTGAATTTGGTAAAGCATTAAAAGGATTTAGGATATATGCTAAAATATGAAGACCAATATAAGGGGTCGTTAATAAGAAAGTAGATAGTTCATCAAGTAATACCCCTACTATTAAACCAATTCCAGGATTTTTAAAAAGTTGCTCAAAACTTGAATTCATAAAAAATGGTCTTACTAAAAATTCATTTACCAGAGATAACAAAATTATTTCTGTAATCATAATTGCTGGATGGTAATTTTTTGATCTTAAATAAAGTGTCCCAAAGGTAAAAAAGAGAGGTTCTATTATATTCTTTGCCCAGAAATCACCTGTCATAACAATAATAATATCTCCATTACTATCTCTTATGGGGTTGCCATTCATATCTAATAATGGCTTTGTGACTGGCTCGATTCTACCACTGGTAAAAGGTTCTAATTTTAATCTATTGACAAACATATTACCAGCATTTTCTCCATGAATAAAAGAAGGAAATGTCTCCCACATTGGCAATGTAATAGCAAATGAGCACCATAAAGAACCATATAATATTAAAGGATCTGTTATATATTCAGCAATTGTAATTTTTTTATATTTAATATCTCTTATTAATTCTTGATTTCTTAAAAATGAATTTATATCTGGCGGTGAGGGATTTATCTGGCTTAATTTTATTAATGAGTAGATATTATTAATAGAATAAATAAAAATAAGAGTAAAGAGGATTCTTTTCATTTGCCTATATATACTTAAAATTTATAAAATTGTCAAAAAAATTATAACCTATTTATTTATTAGAGTTAATTTTAATTTTTAAGTAGAAAAAATTATACTTGTTTGATAATTAGTGAAAGAATCAACAGGTATTAATTTTTATAAAATAATAGTTATATTATATATAAATGCTAATACGACATATGTCGTATATCTATTTTATAAAATATACGTTATGTTATATATACCAATACGATATATGTCGTACTTTCTTTCAGATAAAAAAATAATTGTTATACTATATAAATATTTCTAAATATTACGACATATGTCCTACTTTATTCTATTATTAGAAAAAAATAAATGTTATTTTATTCAGTCTCGTTTTAGGACATATGTCGTATCATAATTTTATAAAAAGATAATCGTTATATTATATAAATATCCACCAGCATATCTGAAGAATATCACCATGGCTCTAATAAAGATATTTAGAGTTATGACTTAAAACTGATAATTCACCTTTTTTAAGAAAATAGAAAAATAATCAATGTTATCAATGCTATCTATTTCATTCATAAGATTCCTGTCTAAAATAATTTCAAATATCTTTTCATAATCCCATTTTATATTCTCAAAATACTTCATACATTTCTCATTATATGAAGTAAACAAAAGATATTTTAATCCCTCCCATAAAATATCCTTGCTCTTCTTTAAAATCTTTTTACCTAAAGAATTTATATCTTCATTTATTACTTCGTTTTTTTTTATGCTATTTAAAAAATTATCTCTTCCTTTATCAGAAAAAAGGTTTTCAAATTTTTTGAAAAAAATCTCCATTTTAATTCTACATAATTTTATGTTTTCAATATCATAATCAGGGCTTTTAGATTTTTTATCAAGATATCGATGCTGTTCATTTGTCATGCCATAATGAGCAAAAAGATCCTCTATTGAATGAATTATAAAACCAAGATAATATGCCCCTTTAACTATCTCGTTATTATAATATGCTTCATCTATCTTTTTATAATAACTATTTATAAATTTAAGATATCTAAACACAGCCATTGTCTCTATCTTTTTTAATTCATCGATAGAATACTCTCTATTATAATCATATTTATCAGTCTGAGCATGAGAAGGTAAAAATCCAAAAAGATATAAGTCTATATCACGACTAGCAAATGCAATTATATCAGAAATTTTAGTTTTCTTTAGTTCAAAAGTAATGACCCCAGTAATAATATCTTCTTTTCTCTTGATAACTTCTCCATAATCAACCCCAAAAACAGATGAAAGAGAACTCTTTGTTATCTCTATATGAGAATCATCCTGATCAGTTAAACCATCAAAAGAAAAAAGAGAGATATCCATACAAACAAAAATCAAGAATAGCATTAATTTTTTCATATTTTATCCCTTCTTAAATAAGCCAATCTTTATTCCAATAAATGGGTATAAAAATATTATCCAGATTCCAGTTATAAAATATCTTAAAAAATCAAATATAAAAATTTTTAAAAATATTATTTTAAATATAATCATTATTCCAATTGTAGAAGAAAGGCCAATGATATATCTTAGTATTAAAAATAATAAATCATCTTTTTCTTTAAAAGAGACAAATTTATCCTCAAATATAAAGCCATAACAAATTCCTATAAAAATCCCTGCTATTTTTGGAGCATTTTCTATATTAAGATGAAAAAATGAATTATTAAAAATTAAAAGAATTATAGCACTTATAAAAACAATCAAAGAAGATCCAATTAAAAATAGATATAATTTTTTTCTATTATCATAGATTTTTATTAAAACAACATAGATTATGAATGATAAAACTAATCCTAAAATAATAGCACCAATAACATCAACAGGCCAGTGAACTCCTAAATATAGCCTCGAAAAAGCAACTGTTAGTATAAAAATTATTGAAATAACAATCCACCACCACTTTTTTATCATTAAAGAAAGAGTAGTAAAAAAAGTAGTAGTCCCCTGTGTATGTCCACTTGGAAAAGAATATCCTGTCGCAGTTTTTACTCTCAATGCTCTTATATTGCTACTTACTTCAAAAGGTCTTCTTGTATGAAATATAAGTTTAAATAATTCATTTACAACCATTGAAAAAATATAAGAAAAACCTAAAATAAAACCATTTTTCTTTGATATATTCCAGAAAAGAAAAGATATTATTGCAACATAGAAATACTCTTCACCAATTGTCGTAAAAAACTGAAATATCACATCAAAAACAGAGTTAGAATATTCCTGTATTGCTAATAATATCTTTTCCTGAATAATCATTACCTTTAATTACAACTTTGAGTTAGGATCTAATGATGTATCTTCACATAAAGCAAGAAAATATATAGCCTTTGCTATCTTATAAAATCTCAAATTACCAAGTTGTTTAACTGTTTTAATCTTAAATGCCTGATATAGTAACTCAGCCTGTCTATCACTTAAACCTTGAAGTGCCTGAACTGGAGAATCAAGTATTTCTTTAATACTCTTCTTCTCATAAGCCTTGTCAACACACTTATTAATATTAAGATGAGAATTTGTATCCCCCTTTATCTCATATTTAGAAAGTGCCATTAAAGCCTCAGCCCACTTAGCAAATCTTAACTTAGAAAGTTGCTCAATTGTTGTAATTCTAAAAGCCTCTTTTACGAGTTTTGCCTGTCTTGAACTTAATCCCTGCAAAGCATCAATAGGCTGTTTTAAAACATCTCTTAAAGACATATTTTCAAATTTTTTGTCCACTGCCCTGTTAATATTCATAAATAACCTCCATAATTTTAATTATTTTTTTTTGATTATAATACAATTAACTATTTTATACAAATATTTTTTTATAAAAAATAAAATTTTAACTTTTTTAAAAAATTTTTTATTTTAATTTTATAATTTGGCTTAAGATTATATAAATTTTATCTCACAAAACAAAAGATAAAGTAAGGATATTTTATCCACGGATAATTTTTTTTATTTTTTTGTTAAATTTTGTAAAGGATTTTCTAAGAAATTTTGACACTTTTTTAAAATTGCTGAAAAAATAAATTTACTTTTTAAATTTTTTTTGTTATATTTAAGGTATGAGTAAAATAAATGATATTAAAAACAATAATAACATTATTGTTTGTGAAAA
>Ga0116165_1002111_pt1 | contig 14427 bp, 10 predicted proteins | sample AD_JPNMR1_MetaG_FD_89885 | JGI IMG/M metagenome (GOLD analysis project Ga0116165, IMG submission 89885) | Active sludge microbial communities of municipal wastewater-treating anaerobic digesters from Japan - AD_JPNMR1_MetaG | ecosystem: Engineered > Bioreactor > Anaerobic > Digestate | place...
CGATCGTGACCAATTTTCGGATGGGATCTATGAAACTAACAAATCGGTGGTACTTACTTCAGCGATGAAGCGAGTTGATCAAGCAGCTTATGCGATGATCAAAGCGCAGTTAAAAGGGGAATTTCCGGGTGGAGAAATTTTAACGTTTAACGCTAAATCAGATGGTGTTGGTATTCCGGACAAAAATCCCAACTTAAGCAAAGAAGTACAAGCAAAAGTAGCTAAAGTTTCAGAAGATTTAAAAGCCGGGAAGATTGTTGTCTATGATGAACAACGACAATTAATCAAATAATAAGTGCTTGGTACGAGTGAATGATGTTAATTGGGAGACTGTTGCCAAATGAATTTGGGAACAGTCTTATTTTTTTAAGTATATTTCGGACATAGATCCTTTGAAAGTGATGTGGAAATTAGTATATTTTACTGGTGGAATATAGTTAATGATTGAATGGGGTTAATCACTTGAAAGAAATAATGAATAAAATACCGATAATCCTTGATTGTGATCCGGGTTGTGATGATGCTTTGGCGATTATAATTGCTTGCCGTCATCCGGCGATTGATTTACGGGCTTTAACAGCTACGATGGGTAACAGTACTGTTGAAAAAACAGTAAAAAATGCTTGTCAAATATGTACTTTATTGGGTGTTAATAATATTCCAGTTGCTGCTGGGATGGCCCAACCGATCATCAGGAAACCTTATCAGGAGAATTATGTTTTTGGGGAACTTGGATTGGAACAGTTCGGGTTTAAACTACCGGTAAAAAAAGCGGTAAAGCCGGAACCAAGACATGCTGTAAACCTGATTAGTGATCTTCTAATGGCTTCTAAAGGGGAGATAAGTTTTGTGGCAACTGGCCCATTATCTAATTTAGCAATGGCAATGCGCTTGGAACCGCAGATTATACCCAAAATTAAACAGATAGTGTTAATTGGTGGTTCCTACGAACAAGGAAATGTGACTCCTGCAGCCGAATTTAATATCTATTGCGATCCTGAAGCAGCTCATATTGTATTCAGTTGTGGCCGGCCGATTGTAATGATTGGCTTAGCAATAACTGAGAAAGTATTGGCTACTCCGGAAATAATTATGGCAACCCAAAAGATTAATAATCAGACCGCTAAAATAGCAGTAAGTATAATGGAGTTTTTTGCTAAAAACAATCAAATGATTTCACATCTGAAATTTGTTCCGGTATACGATCCTGCAGCAATTGTCTATCTGCTCAAACCGGAGATCTATAAGGTTAAACCGATGCATGTTGAGATTGAATTGAAAGATGAATCCGAATATGGCCGGACCAAGTGCGAACTGCCTGTGAGTTCGAGTAAACCTGCTAATGCCGCTGTGGTCATCGATCTTGAATTTGGGAAATTTTGGGATGAAATCCTTCGGATTCTCAAAGATTACTGTGAATAAAATTACCGGTTTTAGCTGCGATAAATATTGATTTTCCTGTATTAGTTAGTTGCTAGCAATTGATTACTATTTTTTCAAAAATTATTTTATTTATTAATAACCTGGGACAAAAGTCCTTTATTGATTTGACAATTGCGTGTATAGTTGAGGTATAGAGAGATAAGATAAAGTTTTAAAAGTGAGGTTGGGTAATGGAACAAGTAATTGATAAGATGCGTCTTAAAGACCAAATAAAGATTACCAGGGCTAAGATGAATGAGATTTGGAATCGGTTGGGTTATACTGATGAAGAAGTCCTAGCAGTCAGTATTGAACTTGATAATTTAATGAATCAGTATCAACAGTTGTTTGCGCAAGAGTTGATCAGACCGGCAAATTGATCCGTTGATTATTCTGTGAAAAACCTTGAAAAAGGTTTTTTTTATGTCTGTTTATTAATTATCAATTGTTATTTTGGGGCATACTTTTAATCGAATCAATAATTAGACTTAAGGGATAATGATGATAGAAGAAAAGCAAACATCAATTAAGAAAGATTGGAATTTTGACAATAGTTATGCCCGCTTACCGGAATTGTTCTATTCTGTTACCAATCCCACTCCGGTATGTTCACCGAAATTAGTGATCCTTAATCAACCATTAGCGTTAACTTTGGGATTGGATCTTAATGAATTACAGAGTGCGGATGGTATTGCTGTTTTGGCAGGGAATAAACTTCCAGAAGGAGCATTGCCGTTGGCACAAGCTTATGCCGGGCATCAGTTTGGATATTTTACGATGTTAGGTGATGGTCGTGCAGTGTTGCTTGGCGAGCAGATCACTCCCCAAGCTGAACGGTTTGATATTCAACTGAAAGGTTCCGGAAAAACTCCTTATTCGAGAAGAGGTGATGGTCGGGCCGCTCTTGGCCCGATGTTACGCGAATACATTATCAGCGAAGCAATGCATGCTTTGGGTATCCCGACAACCCGTAGTCTTGCGGTAGTAACTACCGGTGAATCCGTTATCAGGGAGACCGAATTACCTGGAGCGGTTTTGACCAGGGTTGCTGCCAGTCATCTGCGGGTTGGCACTTTTCAATATGCTGCAACCTGGGGGACGGTTGGTGAACTCCGGATTTTAGCTGACTATACGCTAAAGCGGCATTTCCCGGAGGCGAAAACAGTTATGAATCCTTATCACTATTTGCTGCAGGAAGTGATCAAGAGGCAAGCGGTTTTGATTGCCAAGTGGCAGTTGGTAGGCTTTATTCATGGAGTGATGAACACTGATAACATGACGATTAGTGGTGAAACAATTGATTATGGCCCTTGTGCCTTTATGGATGCTTACAACCCGGCAACAGTCTTTAGTTCGATTGATCTCCACGGACGGTATGCTTATGGCAACCAACCGCGGATTGCGGAATGGAATTTAGCCAGATTTGCGGAAACCCTTTTACCACTGTTGCATCAGGAACAACAAGAGGCTGTTAAGATAGCCCAGGAAGCACTGGCGGAATTTTTTAAGCTGTTTAATGATTATTGGACTTCCGGGATGAGAGCCAAATTAGGATTGTTCAATCAAGAGACTGACGATCAATTATTGATCGCTGACTTGCTCAAAATGATGTACAATTATCAAGCTGATTTTACAAACACTTTCCGAGCACTAACAGTGGGTGAATTACAAGGAATGACGCTGTTTGAAACGGACGAGTTTAAAAGCTGGCAGCGGCGTTGGCAGGAGAGACGGAGCCGACAGCAGGAATCGACAACCCAATCGCAGGAATTGATGAAGAGAACTAATCCGGCAATAATTCCGCGAAACCATCGGATTGAAGAAGCTTTAAAAGCTGCCGGAGATGGAGACTACAGTATAATGGAACGTTTGCTTGCAGTTCTTTCATGCCCATACGCCTATTCAGATGAGCAACTGGAATATACTCAAATACCTCCGCCGTCAGCATATCCTTACCGGACCTTCTGTGGGACCTGAACTTGATAAGTGAAATTAATAGTTGGATTGATGTTGATAATACTATATAATTGATTTTGAAATAATTAGATAATTTTTGGAGTTATTGATGCGACGTCCTGAATTATTGATTCCCGCAGGTAATCTGGAGAAGTTAAGAACAGCGATTCTTTATGGGGCAGATGCAGTCTATGTTGGTGTTGCCGGGTTAAGTTTACGGGCCCGGCAATCCGAATTTACCTTGGCCGATCTTGAAATGGGTATAAAAGAAGCTCATCAAAAAGGGGTTAAAGTTTATGCTGCATTAAATATTTTTGCCCGTAATAGTGATCTGCCAAATGTAGAAACGGTTGTTAACCATTTGGCTGAAATGGCAATTGATGGAATCATCGCCAGTGATCCGGGTGTAATCCAACTAATTAGGAAGACCAATCCCAACATGGTGGTGCATTTGAGTACGCAAGCCAATACAACTAATGTCGAGGCAGTTAAATTTTGGGCAAACCATGGTGTCTCCCGGATTGTCTTGGCGCGTGAATTAAACTTGGATGAAGTTGCAGCAATTGCTAAGATGGTTCCAGAGATGGAGTTTGAGTTGTTTATTCATGGTGCGATGTGTATGTCGTATTCGGGGCGTTGTTATCTCTCTTCCTATTTAAATCATCGCAGTGCCAACCAAGGTGATTGTTCGCAACCATGCCGCTGGGAATACCAATTGATTGAAGCAACTAGGCCGGATGTGCCGCTGATTCTTGAAGAAGATGACCGCTATAGCTATTTTTTAAGTTCGAAGGATCTTTGTATGGTCGAGTATCTGCCGCAAATAGTCAATGCGGGAATCAGCAGCTTAAAAGTCGAAGGCCGAATGAAGACCGTATACTATGTTGCCGTTGTTACGAGAACATATCGTCAGGCGCTTGACAGTTATTTGCAGGATCCGGAACATTATTCGGTAAAAGCTGAATGGATCGATGAACTGAATAAAGTATCAAATCGGGGTTATACTACGGGTTTTTACTTTGCTTCGGAAAAAATCAATGAGATTAATCCTACAACCAGATATTATCAGTCTTACGACATGGTTGGAACCGTCCTTGAATATAATCCTGCTGCAAAAAAGATCTTGGTCGGGGCCCGTAACCGAATCAGTTTAAATGATGAAATTGAACTGCTACTGCCTGATGAGACAATTAAGCTGAATGTTACCGAGATGCACGATGAAGCAGGAGTACCTTTAAGAGCGGCCCATAATCAATATCGGATCATCTTGCCATTCGATCGCGAAGTTCCGGTTGGTGCCGTTATCAGACGCGCTGCTACTGCGACAAGCTCAGATTAGGTGATAACCCGTTAATCTGAAAATCGTTTAAAAAACGAAAAAGAATCCATATGGGAGTGAATGCTTAACCATATGGATTTTTCATTTTACTAGGTCTAAAGTCCTAGAAGATATTAAGTCTAACGGAGGATATAATTTGCTATTCGGTTATGTTAACATATTAATATGAAAAAAGACCAGAGCTTTCTTAAGTATAATTTTTTTGGGACCCGTTCTTTTTTCATTTATATTTCTTATGAAGATCCATTGGTTGTGGGTGTTCATAAGAATTATTCATTTTATACTTTTAAGGAGGTTTGAGAAGAATGAGGCGTTTGTTATTTGTTGTTGTATTGAATTTAGCAATGATTTTCGGAAGCGTCGATTATTCTTTCGGAGCCAATAATTTTAGTACGAGAATCATTAAACCGCAATTAGAATGTTCCACTAAACCTGTAGCTCCGCCAAAATGTTTTCCTAAACCTAAATATCGACCGTTACCAAAACCAAAACCAAAACCTTCAAAACCTTGTAAACCTGTGAAACCTATAAATCCTTGTAAACCAACAAAACCTACGAAGCCTACGAAACCAGATTGCCCGACAAAACCACCGGTGGATGAACCTCAAGAGAGTTCCAGAAGCATTAATGAGCCTTCAATTATGTGGCGTGGATTGGACTGGAGTGGCGATGTGATAGCTTCTTTAATCGGTGATGTTGTTGGCGACTCCAATAATGAAGTTATTTGCTTTACGGCGGATACTTTCAGTGTTATCAACGGAAAGACCGGGGAATTAATTACTTATTGGGATTTTCAATCCAGTTTTCCGGATCGAAAGGTTGATATTAATAATAATGAAGGTTTTCGTGAAGCAATTCTCTTAGATATTGATGACAACGGTAAACAGGAGATTATTCTTCAAATCCGTTACAGTTCAGGTTCTTCGTTGATTGCTTTTGATGGATCCGGAGAAATTATTTGGGTTCAGGAAACCGGCGCCAATTTAGCGTTTGGTATGAACTCTTTTAAACAGTCGCAAACCAATCAAAAAGTGATCTTTACCGGGAGCGAACTGCGTGACGCGCTGACCGGTGCACTGTTAAAAAGCGAACTCAAATCGGGAACGATTACTGATCTTAATAACGACCAAATTCCTGAAATAATCACTGCTGATGCGATTTATAATTTAAATGATCAATTGTTAAATGCGCGGAATACCGAAGTGGGAACGGTTGTTAATCTTCCGATAGTTGCTGATTTGAATAAAGACGGAAAGCCGGAAATAATTTTACTGACAACCAATGGTCTTTATGTTTTCAATAGTGACTATTCACTTAAATGGTACGATAATAATTGTTCGTTCCAGGAACCATTTTTATATTACGAGATGGTCTACAAACAAACAGCAGTTGTTGCTGATGTTAATCAAGACGGTCAATTGGAGATAATTGTCCGAACCTTTAACGGTTCATATGATGATTATGACCCGGCCTATGCTACAACCACCTGCTATAATTCGATTGGAGCAAAATTATGGTCATTTGACAGTTTGTTTGAACCATATAATGGAATTGCCAATCCGGTGTTGGTTGATGTCCTGGGTGATGAGAAACCGGAGTTGGTACTTGTTGATGGTGATTATATAATGACGGTTTATGATCCGCAAGATGGAGAATGGTTACTTAGTAAGCCGCTTTTTGACTATTATTTCTCAGCTCCGGCGGTATCAGTGGGAGATGTTGACGGTGATCAACAAGTAGAGCTTGTGGTTTCAAATATTTGTGTTGGAGCGGTTGATGTACCGGTAAATATTGAAAAAGTAGTTACTCCGGTTTATAGTGTTGAAAGTAATTTTATTGAATTAACACCACCTTACTCGTTGGTCATGCCTGATGGGGTACTCTGGGCTGTTGGTAATCAGTGTCTGGTATATTACGATCCGGGAACCGGCCTTACCGGAAAAATTGATGTTGATTTTGAAGGAGAGAAACCGCTTTTACGTCAGGAATCCAGTACGGAGATCGGATTGTGGTCGGAGACTAAGAAACTACAACTGGGAGTTGTTAATACCAGAACGCGTAGTTATCAAGCGACAAAAAAAGCGGATTCCAACTATCGTTATTTAAATCCTTTACAAATCAACCAGAACAAATACTACTTCACGATGCGCTTAGATAATGGGGATACGGCACTCTATGAAGAGGATCTAACCACTGGAAACGTCAAACTGTTACTGGATACTGTATATATTGATAAAATCTTGGGATTCATTGATTCCAATACCATGTTGGTTAACTTAGATTTTGGCAGAATTGCAACTTTGAATTTGACAACTTTAAACTATACAAATATTATCAATCAGGTTGCCTGTGATGATGCCATTTATTTAAATGGTAAAGGGATCATTTTGACCAACCGTGGCTGGATTAAGACTACCGCGTATGATTATAGCAATAACGACCTGTTATTCTCTTATCAGAATGGTACTTTCGGTACAATTCTATCCAAAAACACAGTCCAGGAATTAATCAGACAACAGACAGGAGTCTTATTGGAAATCTCAGGAATAACAATCTGTAAAAAGGACGATGACCATTTGTATTTATTAGCAAAGGTCAATTACCGTAACGAGTTTGATCCGGCATTGCCATTGGAGTACAATCTTAATCCAGCCCAGCATCAATTGCCGTATTTGATGGAGTTTGAAATATCGACCCGGAAGCTGACTTATAAAGGATTATGGCTTGAAAATCTGAAAATAGGCAGCTTTACATTTGCAAACGGTAACATCATCTATGCACCGGCTGGAAGTTTAAATACGGTCCGCTCTTATAACCTGACCTTAAAGAATACAGTCGAGTATCCGGTCTCTGAAGCGTTGCAAAAGCAATATCCTAATGCCCGTGTGGTCAAGATTATTGCTTCCAACAATCAGGTATATGTCCTCTTATGGGAATATGCAACTCCAGGAGGTACTTTAGCGAAGAATACGTTCAATCATCATCTCTTTAAACTTAATTTAGCCAATAAAGAATGGTCCGAAGTGCCAATCAGCGGTGTACAGGGACTCATCAATGGGATGGTCGTATCGCCACAATCACCGGATTACTTATATCTTTATACCGGGCAAAAGCAGAGTGAGACACAGAATATCTCTGTATACGAGCTGAACGTAGTTACCGGTTATGCTAGACCGGTTTATAGTTACAATCCCAAAACATTTATACCGTTAAATCAGTCACTCTGTACCGATCAGAATAACCGTCTTTACTTCTATGTACCAAATGATGATGACGATGATATTATTAAGTATTACGATCTCAATACAGGGGAAGTTAAGCCGTTGGATTTACGGACCGGAAGTGACGGAATCGCTCTGTTGGGAGCAGATCAAAATTATCTCTATTTATCAATTCATCTAACCGATGAATGGAATCGGGTTAATACTTACCGTTATAATCTGACCACCGATCATTTAGAACCATTGTGGAGCTATTATGATTCCAAGCAAATTGATCCGACAATGATGTTGGGAATGACTCATTTTGGTTACTTGCCGTATGATTTTTCAGAGTTTGGATTTAATAGCGAAAATAAATTACTTTATTTCACCGACACACAGAATATTTTGTCAACCGTCTTAGAACCGCAAACGGCACTGTCACCAACACAGCCACCAACACAGCCACCGACGCAGGAAATACAACCAAAGCTTAAACCGGTTTTAATAAGGGTTGAAAAAATCGGGCCACGGACTTATAGGGCGGTATTTGGCTACGTGAACTCAACTAAAAAACCGATCTTTGTCCCGTTAGGTACTAATAATCATTTGAACCGCTTCTATTTTGGCGTAATACTCCCAATCTCATTTATATCTGGAGAACACAAAGCTTTTTCGGTGGAATTTGATAAGTCAGAGACGGTCAGCTGGACCTTAAATGGAATCACAGTGACTGCTTCCAAAGAGAACGCAAAATAAATTCTAAGTAATATTTGGTGAGGATGTATCTTTAAAATACATCCTCACCGCAATTGAAGATTTTAGGGCTTTTATACTGAAATGAAGCAGTTAAACACTCAGAGAAGATCAATTTAATAGTATATATAAAAAGAATAAAGGAGGCTGAAGGATGGCTAACAATCCCAAAAAAATAATTGTGCATCATTCAGCTACTTCTGATAATAAAGTTGCTAATGACTGGGAAGCAATTAGGCGTTATCATAAATCATTCCGGTATCAAGGAAAGATAATAACAGAAGCACAGGCCAACCAATTGATCGCCAAAGGAATCCCTGTTGAAAGGCCTTGGAAAGATATTGGATACCATGCTGGTCAAGAGTATGAAAATAATCGCTTGGTCCGAAGACAAGGCCGTGCTGACAATGAAGCCGGAGCGCACTGTGTAGGAATGAACAGTCAGAGTTTGGGGTATTGTTTTGTTGGTAACTATGACCAACAGGTGCCTTCGGATGAAGAGTTACGGTTTGCGGTACCGTGGATCGTTGAGAAATTACGCAAATACAATCTGAAATATACTGATATTGATCTACATCGAAAGTATGCCCAAAAAAGCTGTCCGGGAATGAAGTTTCCGATTGAAAAATTAAGATTGATGGTTAAAGAAGAACTTAGCAGGAAGTAAGGGAAAATAGATAACGATAAAATAAAAAACCCCTATTTTAGGGGTGTAATATTCTGGTGCCGAAGATCGGATTCGAACCGATACGCTTTTAACGGCGGTGGATTTTGAGTCCACTGCGTCTGCCAGTTCCGCCACTTCGGCATAAATAAATTTGTTAACGCAATAAAAATTTTAGCATAAAGATCTGGCAATTGCAAGTGGAGATTTTTTCAAAATTAAATGGAGTGGTACCGGGTAAAGAATTTTAGCATATGATAAATGAAAAATTGGATTTAATAAATATTTTAGAAAATTAAAGAAAGGGTATTATCGAGCCGATAATAATAGTGTGGTGATGATCATGAAACGGATTTCATTGTATCGTGCCCTTTGTCTTCTTTTACTACTAACGCTTACAGGATGTGGTGGCGGTAGTGGCAAAAAAAATGCTTCAAAATCGACAGTTGGCATCCAAGGAACTGTGACGTTAATTGGCGACAGTACCTTAGTTGGGTCAAGTTCTGTTGGCTTGGAACGCAATTCTATATTGCGTTCTAATACTCTTGTTCGGGCTGCTTTGATGACCGAAGAGATTATTTCTGACCAGCTCATCATAGCTTTTAAACCTTCAATGGACCGGACGCGAGTAACCACTTTTTTAGCGCAATATGGATTAACAATTATCGAAGAATTACCAGAATTTAATGCCTACAAGATTCAGATCACTGAACCATCAAGATGCCAGGAATTGATTGAAGAATTAAAAAAACAGAAAGAGATTGAATTTGTTGAAGTTAACCGGCGTGTAACCCGACCAATGGGATTTCCGAATGATCCTGAATTTAACAAACAGTGGGGCTTGCAAGCGGTTGATCTTCCAAATGCCTGGGAATTGGTAGAGTATGGGGCAAAAGTAAGAATTGCCGTAATTGACGGCGGATTTTTCCGTCATGCCGATTTGAAGTATAATGAAGCATTAGGTTATGACTTTTTTGATGATGATCCTGATCCATTTGAAACTGTTGTTGATTATCGAATTGCTCACGGGACTCATGTTGCGGGAATCATCGGCGCGATCGGAAATAATAATATTGGAACAACAGGCGTATGTTGGGGTATCAATTATGAGATTATTCCAATCAAGATCTTCGGAGTTGTTAGGGGAGAGTTAAGTAGCGCCGATAGTTTTCGTATTGCCAAAGCCATTCAGCATGCAGTCAACAAGGGTGCTCATATTATTAATATGAGTTGGGGTGGCTCTTACGATCGATTGATTGAGCAAGCATTACAAAAAGCTTATGATCAGGGAGTAACTTTAGTTGCTGCTGCCGGTAATACTGGGCAAGGTTTTTCAGAGCTGATTTATCCGGCCAGATTAGATTTTGTAATTGCGGTCGGAGCCACCAATTCTCATAATGAACGCTCCGGTTTTTCGCTACCAGGAACAAGCTACCGCAATGTTGATCTGATGGCTCCGGGAGAATGGATTCTTAGTACGGTGGGAACTAATGGTTATGAGTATTGGTCCGGTACTTCAATGGCAGCTCCATATGTTACGGGGTTGGCCGCTTTGCTTCATGCATCAGGGATTACTGCACCGAGGGCTATAAAAGACTACCTGGTTAATAGCGCTAAAGATATTGGAAGTCCAGGAGTGGATCGGAACACCGGTTATGGCGTTATTGATAGTTTTAAGACCGTTGGCTTGACTAAGGTTCAAATTTTATTAATTGATCAAACGACCAATACGATAATCAAAACTGTAAAGCCTAATCCTGGAGGAAATTATTATTTAACTGATATTCCTCATGGTAACTATAAAATAGGAGCATGGGTGGATGTCAACAAAAACAATCTGTTAGATACAGCCGACTTTTATGGTGAGACCCAAACGACATTCAGTTTTACTGGGGAGACCGTGTCAGTTCCCAGCATTATTGTCGAGCGATATTCAGGTGGCGGGAGTTTGGTTGGTTTTGTCCACCGGTGATTTGTTAGTAAGACAGAAAAAGCAACCTTGTGAATGGGTTGCTTTTTTTGAGCCTAAAAACACCAGTGGATTATTTTAGAGAGATTTAATCATCAATCTTATAATTAATATTAGGGAAATTTTTAAGGAGGTCTAAAAACAGTGACCAGCTGGTGTTTGGAACAGCAATTTGAAGTGCAATATTATGGGAATAAATTGTATCAAGTAGTTCGGCCTCAATCTGATTTAACTGGTATAACATCATGGAATGCTCGGAATATGGATATTCTAAACAGACCCGAGTTTTAGGAGTAACGGTAATGACACCGGCCTTTTCCAGGACTAAAGTGGCAGTTTGACCATATGCTTCGATTAAGCCTCTGACTCCCAATTTTTTCCCACCAAAATAACGGGTCACGACGACCACGGTATTGGTTGCTTTAATCCGTTGGATGGCGCCGAGAATAGGTTTACCAGCCGTCCCGCTCGGTTCACCATGGTCATTAAAGTATTCTTGAATGTTGTTGGGTTCACCAATACGATAGGCAAAACAGTTATGTGAAGCCTGTGAATGTGTTTGGCGAATTTGGTAAACAAATTCCTTAGCTGCTGTTTCAGTGGTGGCAGGCTGGCAGTGCCCGATAAAACGGGAACGTTCAATTGTGATTTCGATTGAAGCCGGAGAGGCAATTGTGATATATGGTAAAGTGTTCATGGTCATGATTCATTCCATAAAAGTTAATAATCAATTTTTGTTATGGGGATGAAAACGGTTTCACTATTATAACCAAACTTATGGTTAAGGTTCAAGTAAAAAATAATACTAAAGAAAGCTTTTTCAAATTATAACACCAATAATTAGATACTTATTATTATATCATAAAGTTATTAGTGGATGATTATAGCTAATATCTTGGTCTGAATCTCAAAGAGAAACATCAAGAAAGAAAGCGTTGCTCTACTCAAAAAGAGTTTTGCAACGCTTTTAAATTTAGTTACTTGTTGTTGGTGGAGCTTCTTTGATGATGCAATACGCAGTTACGTATATTTGGTTATTCTTTTTAAACCATTGTTTCTTTTGGGTTCCGGTTACCCATACTTTGGCGTTGGGATAATTTTTAAAAATCTCCACGTTTGGTCCGATTATCTGATAACTTTTCTGTTTTGATGTTTGTAGATAAACCAGGTTATCATTGATGTTAATAGTACCAACCCAGGGTGTCTGACGGTTTTCTCCCTCGCCAATCCATAAGATTTCGTAGTCGCTAACTTCCAGTTTTGGAGTTTTAAATATGGGATCATTACTGTTGGAAATGAAACCTTCTATCCGGAGATTAGCCCCCTGTAGTTTAAACAGTTCCTGCCATAACTCATTCTTATCTAATAAATATTTTTGATTATTGTTGGCAGAAAATATTAGTTTAGTAAATGGTTCATTACCAATTACGGCAACTGTTCCTGTCAAGCTGATTTTTTCCGCTGTGGCAACAACAGCCGTAATTATTATCATAACCAATATGATACAGTTCAGAACTTTTTTAATACCCATATTAACCCCCAACTAACTATTATTGATATGTAACTGAAAGTCCTTTACCTTCTTTAGGAATTAAAAGCAGTCGTAATTTAAAGTTGGGGTCGCCATTAACCTTGATGGTAATTTTGTTGCAATTTGATACATCTTTCCGGATGAAAACACCTGAAGTATCCGGAATCGTTATTTCTTTTCCGGTATAGTAATTTAATGCGTAACCAGGAAGAGCCAGATTAAGAGTTTGATAATGTAATCTGGAATCAATCAGATAATTTTGTGATGAAAAAGCAACTGCAGCAAGCCAATCCGGGAAAATGGTATTAAAAGAAAGGCCGCTGACATCCGTAAAGATGTCCTTCCCGACTTTTTTGGATTGGATTAACTTTTTGATACTGCTCTCTTGATAACGGTCAACGAAGTATCTCATGAACATGTATGCTGGAGCATAGTCTGCTAAGCTGTACTCCCAGGTACAGAGAGAGCTTGCTGCTGGGTTATTAAGATATGAAAGGACTCTCTCGACGGTACTTTCGGACTGAGTTCGGGGTTTTCCACTCATAGCTAAATCTTCTGCAATCATGGATAAACCTTCGCTGATCCAAATTTCAGCAAAATAATCTTCAGCACTTTTCCAAGCACCGATCCGATTATTAAAATTGATAAGGTGTTGGTATTCGTGTGCAATTATTGATTGGACTAGTTTAATCCAATATTCCTCAGTCCACTTTGGAGATTTGAGTGTAGTGACATAAAGCATTTCTTTTTCATTTGATTTATCCTTAAGATCTGCTTCAAGTAAATCTGAATTACGATAATCATTTACATTGTAATAGACTCCGGCTAAATAAGCGTCGTTAATAGGGTCATGTGGGAGTTCAGTGAGCAATATAAAAATCCTTCTGTTGCCGTCAATATCCCCCAAGACACCATCAGCTGAACCAAAGTTTTGTTCTAATAGATCGCGGAACTGATCGAATTTAACACCAATTTGAGCTATATTATTTTTCTTTAAATGTGTTAAGTCTTTCTCGCTATCATCAAGATAGATCACACAGTGCTCGCTCTCATACATTTTGGTAGCAGTGATTTTATCGTATCTTTCAATCTCGCCAAAATGATTTTCAATAGGCTTCCAAAATTCTAAGGAGTTAAGTTCTGATTGGACTTTGGCAGCAGCACTAATTTTGTTATGACTTCTGTAATAATGTACTGGTCTGTGATTTAGTAATTTTTTGACTACTTCTCTGCTACGTTGTTGATAAGCATGATTTAAGCTTTTACTTTGTCTTTGAGGTGTTTTGGTGTTGAATGAGTAAATAGCTTTAAGGCCTGTATCAGCGTTAATGCTAACGGTTGTGGAATAGTTACCGGCAGTCATGCTGAGGTTATATGGGATTGCAATTAATTCTTTGAGAGTATCATTAGTAATGATGGTTAGTGTACCGGTACCATTTTTCATGGCAACATCTTTGATATTCAATGGAAGGCTGTAAGGCTGAGAACTTGATTTTTTACCTCCGCCACCACCGCCACAACCGACTACGGTTAAAGCTAAAGTAAAGATTAATACCAGAATAAAGCTTTTTTTCAATGACATAACCCCCA
>Ga0116165_1002125_pt1 | contig 14365 bp, 14 predicted proteins | sample AD_JPNMR1_MetaG_FD_89885 | JGI IMG/M metagenome (GOLD analysis project Ga0116165, IMG submission 89885) | Active sludge microbial communities of municipal wastewater-treating anaerobic digesters from Japan - AD_JPNMR1_MetaG | ecosystem: Engineered > Bioreactor > Anaerobic > Digestate | place...
AAAATTTTACGGTTCATATAAAGAGCTCTGCGATGATCCGCCCGCGTATGATGTGTATGTGTGCGGCAGCGACCAGATATGGAATCCGTTGATTTTCAGCGAAAAGACCTATGACCCGGCGTTTTTTGCCGATTTTGCCGTGAACGGCAGGCGTGTGGCCTATGCCCCGAGTTTCGGCGTAAGTTCGATACCGGAGGACAAACGGGAGGAGCTTGCCCGGTACCTTGAGAAATTCGACAGCCTTTCTTCGCGGGAAAAGCAGGGCGAGAAGATAATCAGGGAAATAACGGGTCGGGAAGCGGTCACGGTACTCGACCCGACACTTCTCCTTCCGGCGGAGGAATGGGGCAAAATCGCGTCGGCCGCGGAAGCATGCGGCGCATATCCGGGTACAGGAGAAAAATCTGCGAAGGCGGACAGCGGCCGCCAAAATGCAGGCGGCGGCTACATCCTCTGCTATTTCATCACGGATGCGAGAAAATACGCGGACTATGTCGGGGCGGTCGCCGGGAAATACGGCCTGCCCGTCGTATCTCTCTGCGGTTCCAGAAGGGTCGTTCCACAGACAAAATACAAGAGGCTCGATTGCGGGCCGCGCGAGTTCCTGGGCCTGTTCGCGGGGGCATCGGCGGTCCTGACCGATTCGTTCCATGGGACAGTTTTCTCCCTTATATTCGAAAAGGAATTCTACTCCTTCGAGGCTTCCAGGGATCCTTCAAAAGCTGTCGGTTCGAGACAGCACAACATACTTGAGGTCACGGGGCTCCTTTCACGACTGTATCATCTGTCTTCAGGCTCTGACGGTTTCAGGAAGCTGCTGGGCGGCCAGACTGGCGCCATCGATTATCTGACGGTCAGGGAAATACTGCAGAAAAAGCGGGAAGAATCGCTGTCATACCTGAAAAATGCTTTAACCGGGAGGTGATGACGATTGCCGCTGCCGAAGATATTCCCGAAGAAATTAAGACAAATGAGAATGAAGCTGAAATTTGACGCAGGTACGCTCAGAAGGAACGACATATCGCTCCTCATCCTTGACGAGCGCTGGAACAAGCTTTTTACCAATACGCAGAAAACTCCGGAGATCGAACGCTGTGAACAGAAGCTCAGGGAACTCATGAAGGAAGAAGCCCGCCTTCTGGCAGAGCAGAAGGAGATCGCGGCTGCCAAGAAGCATCATTTGAGCAGGATCATGGAGTTCACGACGGAAGCCTTCGAAAAGGGCAGCGAAGCCGCCAGGGATGAGATGAAAGCCTCGGAACAGGAGATAAAAAGGATAAATGCGAGAGCAAAACGGATAGAAGAGGAACTTGAAGAAATACCGTCAAGGATCAGGGATGCAAACATCGAACTTCTGGAGTTGACGGTTATGGTCGTATATTATAAGATACGTTCGGGCAGAAAAAGAGTCGAGGAACTGGAGAAGCTGATAGAAGAGACGAAGGCGAAGCTGAAGGAATATATCGACGAGAAGGAAGCGCTGTCGCAGGATGACTCGGACATATATTCGTACTTCCATGACCTGCTTGGCGGGGAGGAGCTTGAGAAGATAGACAGGATGTTTTTCAAGTGATACGGGACATCTTTCGGATGCGATGCGGCTGTTGCGCGGCGTTTTTCAGATGAAATTCGGAGCAATATTCTCAAACGGCATTCGGAGCGATGTTTTCAAACAACAGCAGGGGCGCGATGATGAGCATCGGCAGTACGACGTTGAGTGCCGCATATTCGGCCGTATCAGCATGATTTAAGGGCCGGTCGAAGTCCGGGAACATAATCTGAATGAGGAAACATGATCGAAATCCGCGATCACGATCGGAGACAGGCGCCCATAGAGTAGCTGCGAATGGAGGCTGAGTGATGAAGGTCGTATCACCCGGGCAAATGAAAAAAATCGATGAATGCACGGTAAACGAGTACGGGATCCCCGGCATACTGCTTATGGAGAATGCCGCTGCGGCAGTAGCCGCGCAGGCCAGGGCCATGATGGGAGGCTGCGCCGGCAGGCTCGTTACGGTAGTCGCCGGCAGAGGCAACAACGGCGGCGACGCATTCGCGGCAGTCAGGCTGCTCCACAGCAAAGGAGCGGACGCCAGGGTGTACCTTATGGGTGAAAAGAAGGGCTTGTCAGGCGACGCGCTTTTCAACATGGAGATCCTTGAAAGGATCGGCTTTGGAATTACAGAACTTACGGAAGAAACAGGCCTCGACGGTTTCGTGTCGGACCTTGCCGTGTCCGACCTCATACTGGACGGACTGTTCGGCACGGGTCTCAGCAGGGATATCACGGGGTTTGCAGCAGAGATAATCGAGCGCATCAACGCATCCGGAAGGCCTGTACTGTCAATAGACATACCGTCAGGTATCGACGGGAGGGACGGAAACATTAAAGGTGTGTGCGTCAAAGCTGACGCCACTGTCACTTTTGGCCTGCCCAAGCTGGGCCTGATACTCCATCCGGGCTGCCGGTACACCGGGGAGCTGATCACGGCTGATATCGGGATACCGGCCTGTGTGCTGGAGAAGCAGGACATAAAGACCGAAACCATCGACCTTGACATGGTATCGGCAATGATCCCGCGGCGGAAGCCTGACAGCAACAAGGGCGATTACGGCAGGGTACTGATCATCACGGGCTCCACGGGCATGACCGGCTCTGGCTGCCTTGCATCCATGTCGGCGCTGCGGACTGGCGCAGGCCTTGTGTACGCGGGCGTGCCGAAGAGTCTTGCCCCGGTATATTCCTCGAAAATGACCGAACCGATAGTGATACCGCTTGAAGACAACGGCACCGGACGCCTTTCGGCCTCATGCGTTGAACACATCCTCGGCCTGATGGATAAAATGGATGTGGCAGCAATAGGTCCGGGCCTGACGGCGGGCGATGATATAAGGAAGATCGTCGAGGCAGTTATCGAAAACAGCAAAGTACCGCTCGTGATCGACGCAGATGCGCTCAATGCCATTTCGGCAGACACGTCGGTGCTAAGAAAGCTGAAAACGGATGCTGTGCTGACGCCGCATCCGGGAGAAATGGCAAGGATCACGGGAACAAATACGAAACAGGTGCAGTCAGACAGGATGGGCACAGCCCTGAATTTCGCACAGCAATACGGCGTGGCCGTTGTACTGAAAGGCAGCAGGACCATAGTGGCATACCCGGACGGCCGGGTGCTCATAAACACCACGGGCAATGCAGGCATGGCCACTGCCGGTACCGGTGACGTGCTCACCGGCATGATAGCAGGTATCGCTGCGCAGGGAGTGCCTGTCGGCGACGCCGCAGCAGCGGGAGTTTACCTGCACGGGCTTGCCGGCGACGCTGCCGCCGAACTAAAGGGGATGCACGGAATGGTAGCGGGCGACCTTGTGGACATACTGCCGATAACGATCAAAGAGGTTTTGAAAGAGACCTGGAGAATGTTGGACGGAGGACACGGGACATGATGGTATATAAACGGGACACCATGGAGTACAAGCTTAACAGGGCATGGGCGGAGATCGACCTGGACGCGATTGCCTACAACACCAGGGAGATAAAAAAGCTGACGGGCAAAAACGTGGAGATGATGGGCGTCGTAAAAGCTGACGCGTACGGGCACGGGGTGCTTGAGGTGGTCAGTACGCTGCTTGACAACGGCGTTACCCAGTTGGCCGTTTCGATGCTGGATGAAGCCATCCAGATCAGGAAAATGGGCATCGGCGTGCCCATCCTTATATTGAGCTATACCGACCCGGCAAGGGCGGATGAAGTAATACTGAACGAAGTCACCCAGACAGTTTTCAGCCTGGATCTCGCCGAAGCGCTGTCCGCTGCGGCCGTCAGGCTCGGCAGGAAAGCGAAGATCCATGTGAAGGTCGACACCGGCATGTCCAGGGTGGGCTTCATGCCGGGGCATACTGCTGTGAAAAGCATCATGGAGATAGCAAAGATGCCGGGTATCGTGATCGAAGGTATCTTTACGCATTTCGCTTCGGCCGACGAGGCCGACAGAAGCTATACGATGATGCAGTTCGAGCGCTTCATGAGCCTTTACGACGAACTTGAGAAAGCCGGGATACACATCCCGGTAAGGCATGCATGCAACAGCGGCGGCATTCTGCAATACCCGGAAATGCACCTTGATATGGTCAGGCCCGGCATCATACTTTACGGACTGTACCCTTCTAAAGACGTGGACTGGAAAATAGATCTGAAGCCAGCAATGACGCTGAAAGCCAAAGTTATCTATGTCAAGGACGTTGACAGGGGCGTATGCATCAGCTACGGTAGGACATTCCGGACCGCCCGGAAAAGCAGGATCGCCACCGTGCCCATCGGATATGCCGACGGATATACCAGGCTCATGTCCAACAAGGGGAAGATGCTCGTGAACGGCGAATTCGCGCCGGTCGTGGGCAGGATCTGCATGGACCAGTGCATGCTCGACGTGACCGACCTGGAGCACGAAGTGCACGTGGGGGACGAGGTCGTCATATTCGGAAAACAGAACGGGGCATGCATCAGCGTCGACGAGATAGCGGAACAGGTGGGGACCATCAATTACGAACTGGTCTGCATCATAGGCAAAAGGATACCGCGCGTCTACCTTAAAAACGGAAAAATCTGCAGCGTCCTGAATTATCTCATTTAGTCCTGAATAATATTTTAATAGCAGTTCCTGCCGCATGTATTACAGCAGCAGGTTTATAACTGCTTGCATTTAAATCGCAGCAGGTTTTTTTTATTTCTGCGACAGAGTTATATGCGGCTTTATATCGGTAACAGTAATGTAATTTGACCGGGTATATACTATCGTATATAATGAAGTATATACTACCACATATTTTTGGTGAGGGCAGCAAAGAATTATTTAAGTGCTGCTGTTGTGCGCTGCCTGGCTGGACGGTATCTTCTCAGGAACGGATTGCAATTCGATCGAAAAATGGGGGATTTATTTTGGCAGAATTGAAAAAAATACTTATAAGCCTTCCTGATAATCTGCTTAAAGAAATAGACCATATCGTGTCTGTTGAGAAGACCAACAGAAGCGAGTTTGTCAGAGAAGCGATGAAATTGTACCTGCGGGAAAAGAGAAAGATAGAGATGAGAGAGAGGCTTAAGAAAGGTTACCTGGAAATGGCCGAGATAAACATGAGGCTGGCAGAGATGTGCATGGAAGCGGACAGCGAACAGCAGCTAAAATATGAGGAACGACTTGGGGAGTTGGAGTAAACGTGATAATAAAACGCGGTGATATTTTCTATGCCGATCTGAGTCCCGTGATCGGCTCTGAGCAGGGGGGAGTCAGGCCCGTACTGATAGTGCAGAACGACATCGGCAACAAGTACAGCCCTACGGTGATAGCGGCGGCCATAACGTCGCAGATCAACAAGGCGAAGCTGCCGACCCACATCGAGATAAGCGCGCAGGAGTACGGGCTGCAGAAGGACTCGGTGATACTGCTCGAGCAGATCAGGACCATAGACAAGAAAAGGCTCAGGGAACGTATAGGGCATCTGGACGACGAACTGATGGAAAAAGTTAATGAAGCGCTAAGCATAAGCTTTGGTCTGGCCGATATATAAATTGGCGGCATAAGGCGCAGATGCAGGAAATGTGAAGGAAACCCGCTATACATACAAAAACAAGCCTTAAATCTGAAACATACTGCCGCAGCGGCACGGCAGGCGATGCCGGGCCATATGAGGGGATCTTTTGATATGGATAAGGAAAAAGTATTCAGGGTCGTTTTGGTTGCGGCATTGGTTTTTCTGATATATCAATTCGGATTCAGGCCGATATTCAACAGGGGGAGCGAGGATATAAACATAAAGGCGGACAGGAAATACTGGTCCAAACTGCTGCCCGATGAAGAGGGGCCTGTCTATGACGTCATCGTATACGGAGCGGAACCGCAGGGCATCGCTGCGGCCATATCGTCCGCAAGGCTCGGGGCGCGCACACTGCTCATAAGCGAAGATTACGACATGGGAGGCATAATAACCCGGTGCCTCATCCCGGAGCTTGAAGTGCCCCTGGACAGCAGCGGCAAAATGCTCAACGGAGGGTTCCTTGAAGAGCTGTATAAAAAAACCGGCGACTGCTTCAGCCCGGAGGAATATACGGAAGCGGTAAACGAACTCATACAGGCGGAAAGCGACCTTTCCGCCATTGCAGGTTCCGTTGTAACGGGCGTGAACATGACCGGCAGGCATATCGATTCGATAGAAGTCCTGACGAAGGACGGGAAAGCGGACCTTTCGGCAAGGATGTACATAGACGCGTCAGACAGCGGGGCGCTGCTAGAACTGTGCAAGGTGCCGTACTTCACAGGCTCTGCCGACCTGGGACTGGAAAACAGGTTCATGCCTGTCAGCCTCAATTTCGAAATGGAACTGAAGGCCGGGAGCGCCGCCGACGGCAAAAATCTTGCCGGCAGGACAGCCGTATTCAATGACGGGCCTGTCAAATACGAACCGCTGAATAAAAACATCAGGCTTGAAGATCCGCGGATCTGCTTCCTTTCCGACGGCAAAGTGATCATAAGGGGTTTGCAGGTGGCGGAGGTCGACGTGCTGGACGGTGACAGCATGCAGCGCGCTTACGGGACCGCTGTTGAGGAAGCGAAGAACCTGAGCCGCTGGCTTTCCGAAAATTACGTGGAACTGAAGGACCATGTCTTCTCAAAAGCGGCGCCCAGCCTGAGAGTAAAGGAATCAAAGCATTACAAGGGCAAATATGTGCTGAGCGTCGATGACATCCTCGGCGGCAGGTATTTTGACGATACAGTCGCAATGGGTTCCCACCCGATAATGATAAGCAAATTCGCTGCCAGCGGCACCTTTATCGCCGCAGATCCGGACCAATACGCAATACCCCTTGGCAGCCTCGTGCCAGACGGGGTGCTGAACCTGCTCATGGTTGGCCCGAGGATCTCGTTCTCGTCCCTGGCTGCCAGCAGCGCCAGTGCCATAGGCACATGCATCGCGCAGGGAGAAGCCGCAGGAGCGGTGGCCGTATTGTGTGCTGCCAGGAACGAGAATCCTGCGTTCCTGGACAAGGACCGCGAATACTTCGAAGAACTCGCGGCAACGCTGAAAGCGAAGAAAATGAACCTGCCGGACAGAACCGCCGCATTGGACCTCGGAAAGGACTGGTCGGCCGAAGCCGCAAGGCAGCTGATTTCGCTGGGGCTTCTGGCGAGCGGCCCCGACAACGATATGAGGTACACCGCACAGGCGCGGCAGAAGGACCTGGCTTACATACTGATCAACGGCATTTACCGGACAGACAGGAGCAGCTATACACCGGAACTTGACGCTAAGCTCAGGCCGTTCGTAAACGATAACAACCTCACGTTCGACAGCATGGTCAGGATGGTCGGAGCGCTCTATGGGATAGAGGACGATCCGGACAGCATTTACAGGCAGCTGTGTGAAAAGAACCTCATAAACCGCGTACTGCGCGACAGGATAGAAAAGCTTGAAACCAATGCGGAAACGATAACCATGGATATGGTTTACTATATAGGCGCGTACAGCATCCGCTGCTATACGGGGAAAGACATTCCCGGCAGCTTACCTGAGACTCTATTTGCTCCTGTTGCGCCTTCTGCGGACGACAGCCTTTCTGCCGGCGGTGAGCTTTCCTCTGCCGGTGAGCCTGGTGCGGAAAACCCGTAACATGAATCTCGGCAGATCCAGCATCCTTTTTGCCCGGCGCGGTTCCCTGCACAGCCTGTAGAGCCATTCCAGGCCGTTTCTCCTGAGGAACTCGGGAGTTTTAGGGACCCTGCCCGACAGCACGTCGAGGGTGCCGCCGACGCCAATGCACAATTTCACATCCAGTTTGTCAAGATTGCCGTATATCCACTTTTCCTGTTTCGGCGCTCCAAGAGCCACAAGCAGTATGTCAGGAGACGACCTGTTTATCTCGGCTATTATCCCGTCGTTCTCTTCGTCGCTGAAGTATCCGTTGCGGCAGCCGGCGATGACGATGCCGGGATGGTCTTTTATTATGTTTACCGCAGCCTCTTCTGCGACACCGGGTTTGGCGCCGAAAAGGAAACATCTCAGGCCTTTTTTGGCGTATGCCCTGAAAATCTCCTGCACCAGGTCGATACCCGAGACCTTTTCAGGAAGCTCCGTGCGGAGTATCCGGGACGCGAGCACAACACCGGCGCCGTCGGCCGTAAGCATGTCCGCTTTTTTCAGGATCTCTTTCAGTTCAGGATCCCGCTGTGCCTGCATTATTATCTCGGCGTTGGGCGTATATATGACATGTGTGCCGCCTTCACTGATGAACCTGCCAACGATTTTCACGGCTTCCTTCATGGTGACGGCGTCCACGGGTATACCCAGTATATCGACGGTTTTTCTCATTTCCAGGCATCTCCTTGCGGCAACTCTGGCATTAACTGCGGTGGATTTTACGTTAACTATAGTTAACAGCGACAATATGATGATATTATAACCCAGCTTTTTTGTCAAAAGAAGCAGAAGGATTTCCCACACCTGTTGACTGCGGCGGCGGGTTGTTCTATGATTGACTTGCCGCGGCGGCAGATGTTTCATGCATGCAAAACAGGGGAAAATTAGACTGTGCCCTGTTTGTATGAAAGCAGGCATATTCGCCGGCGTTGTTTACATAATGAATCAAAGGATGGTGTATGGGCATGGCAAAAGGGGACGGTTTCAGGAAAAAAGCCGAGGATTACCTGTGGCTTGTTTTGGGGTCGGCGATCACAGCGGTCGCGATAGGCTTTTTCCTCGTACCTTACAAACTGGCTCCGGGCGGGATCACAGGCGTCGCTACGGTGCTTTTTTATCTTCTCGGGGAAAAGGTACCCGTCGGCGTATTAATACTGCTGCTGAACGTTCCGCTGTTTGCTTTGGGATATAAATTCATCGGCCGCGAATTCATAGTAAAGACCCTCATAAGCACTGTGCTCATGTCACTGTTCATAGACGTGTCCGAGCCGTTGGCCGGCAAGTTCGTCGAGATGCTGAGCCCGGAAAAGATGGCGGACAGGCCTGATTACCTGCTGTATTCGATCTTCGGCGGCTTCATCATGGGCCTTGGAATCGGCCTGGTGTTCAAATCCGGCGCAACGACCGGCGGCACCGATCTTGCGGCAAGGATTGTAAACCACTTTTCCCCGGGGATCACCGTCGGCAGGGCGCTCCTGCTCATAGACACCGCGGTCGTCATCTTTGCCGCCATAGCATTCAGGAGCTTTTTACTGGCGCTGTATTCGATACTCGCACTCTATATCTCCACGAAAGTGATCGACGTGATAATCGAAGGCATGAATTTCGCCAAGTCCGTCTTCATTATTTCCGACCATGCCGACGCCATCGCGCAGGAGATCATGAAGGAACTGGACAGGGGAGTGACCGCTTTCAGGGGGACGGGGATGTATTCAAAGACCGACAAGACAGTACTTTACTGCGTGCTCCACAGAAACCAGGTGCAGCAGCTCAAATCACTGGTCAGGAGGATCGATCCCAAAGCGTTCGTGATACTGGGCGATGTTACGGAAGTGCTTGGGGAGGGCTTCATTACTTATGAGTGAGCGCCCGTACCTTTAAAAATCTGACCTGGCTGAAGCAATGTATTGACTTGGACAAGAGTAAGGTGTTAATATATTGCTTGAACTGAATAGAATATAATCTTCAGGGCAGGGTGAAATTCCCGACCGGCGGTGATACGGACAGGTGCCGTTAGCCCGCGAGCGCAAGCAGATCCCGGTGAGATCCCGGAGCCGACAGTACAGTCTGGATGGGAGAAGATTCGTTTGTTTGAGTGCAAGTCCCTGGGATTATATTCCAGGGATTTTCTTTTTCCGATAATGCGCGCTATATCGGGACTGCAAATGCTTCCCGCTATTTGTGCGGCGGGTATCGGCATGCAATTGGGCAAAATATTGCGAGGGAGTATATTTTGAGGAGGTCGTGAAAATGGATGTGAGTGGAAAAACGAATGTGGGTATCAGGAAAATGAATGTGAATATCAGAAAAATGACGACGATCGCAGTGCTTTCAGCGCTTTCAATCGTACTTATGCTGCTTATCAGGTTCCCCATACTGCCGGCGGCGCCGTACCTGATCTATGAACCGGCTGATGTGCCGATACTGATCGGCGGTTTTCTGTTCGGGCCGGCAGCAGGTATTATCATAACAGCCATCGTTTGTGTCATCCAGGCTTTCGCTCTCAGTACTGACGGCTGGGTAGGGCTGGTCATGCATGTCATGGCCACGGGATCGCTTGTCATCACTTCCAGCGTGATATACAGAAGATACCATAAACTGAGCGGAGCTATTATAGCGCTTGTGGCAGGCACTTTGGCAATGACGCTGGTGATGATACCTGTCAACCTGGTCATACAGCCGAATTTTTACGGGATCCCGATTGAAACGGTCAAAAGCCTGCTGGTCCCGGCGATAATACCGTTCAACCTCATCAAGGCCGGCGCAAATTCGCTGCTGACGCTCCTTGTTTACAAGAGGATAAGCCTGTTCGTTAAAAAGTTCATATGAAGTACGGATAACGGCGGCAAAGCGGATACGGAGATGCGCGGACGATGGAAATATATTGACAATAGTCTAAACCTGTACTAAAATATAATAAAAATGTTGCCAACGTCGACAGATTTTGCCAGACTCCCGAATCTGCTATTGGAGGAGTTGTAAGATGGAAGTGAACAGGCATAAAATACGCGATCTCATGAAAACCAGATGCGAAGGGAATTACAACCGCTTTGCAAGAGAACTCGGCGTCGACCCCTCGCACCTGTACAGGTTCATCAACACAGGTGTGGGCGGCGGCAAGAAGATCCTGATGTCAGTCATGAAGTACTGCAAGACGAACGGCCTGAATTTCGAAGATTACATCAGCATGTGACATATTGTCTCGCATTTGTCTGCCTCGGTGTGCAACAAAGCGCAGCCGGGGTTGTTTTTTTAATGTGGAACAACTTAAGGGAATGATGTAGAAAATATAACTATCTGGGGCCTGTATCTACCATTCTGCGCTGATATATAGTTTGTCAACCACGAAATGTTAATGTCACTCTAAACGTGCCAGAGCTACTTCATATTTCTGTTTTTGAAAATTGCTTAGATGAATAGATTTACCTAATAGGTATCGCCATCCTTTACTCTCTTATTAATTTTATAATCGTTTACAAATGTGCAAGTATCTGTGCAAACTCATCAAGAGTATACGCACCATCCCAACCAGTCACATTGTTATCATAAACCATAAAATACTTAAATTTATTCTCCGCCTGGCTCTGCCAAGCGCGTCCCACCTTTAGCTTTCGTTTGCTGTCCGTATTGTCTCGATCGTCACCCTTAGTCTCAATAAGAAGAACATTACCTCTAGTTGTCATAACTATAAAATCGGGGTAGTGATTGATAAAACCATTGATTCTAAACTCTCCATTGGCTCTATCTATAATACGATGCCACCACTTAACATTGTTATAGCTTACTATTTTATTTAGGACACTACGCTCGAAGTTGTTCATATCATTAAGTTCCGCAGAATATAAGCTTTTGGAAATTGAATTAATACAGAGATTAATTACATTATGTTGCAGATAATTTTCATAACAGATTATGATTGACTAATCAGTAACTAATTAGTATAATATAAGTATCTTATTAGATGAGGAGGCACTTTCATGGCACAAACAAGAGTTGTGGTATTAAACGAAACTAAAAAAGGGAATCCCGGTGAATGGACACTTTGTTTCCAATATTGTCGTTATGAGTATGAAGATGGGACTGAGGAAAATGGTTATAGGTTTATCTGGCAACGGCCGGATGGAACTTTACAAGCGGCAAGAGGCCAGGCGCGGATACCGTCCATCGCTGATATCCTTTTGTTGGTGAGTGAGGCGATTAAAAGTGGATGGGGAAATCATTGTGAGTAACTTTTAAAAGGCATAGAATAGACGATAGGGAGGTCTGAGGTCATGAAGCTATTATCTGAAGGTATAATTGAAAAGTATCTTATTAAGTATATAAACAACAAATGGACAAGCATGCAACAGGGAACATCACTATATCCAGAGAGAATATTTCCATTTGTTATTGAAGAAGCAGTTCTAAACACTGCTCTTACCGGAAGCATTTTTAGATATATGCATGATAACAACGATTACGCTTCTACATTGGTATCCGAGGCACATGTAAAACGGTCAGGTAATAGAAATGGACGATGTGACATCATTTGGTATTCCGGTGACGCAGTACACTATATTGAGCTTAAAAGCGTGTTTTTATATGATACAGCCGAAGCTAATCTGAATGCAGCATTATATTATCTTAATGAAGCTATTAAACAGGTATATTCAATTGTTTCGGATGACATGCTTAAAAATGGTGTGACAGAAAATGAACGTTGGTATGGATACGCCCCTAAACACCGATATGGATTTGTGGGTGGGTTTATATTTTCTGAGATAAATAATAAAGATAAGAGCTTCATCAATTATCAGAAATTACTTAATAATGATAAATTAGTAATTGGAAGCAGCATTAAACCAATTGTTTATGAAAAACAGTTTACAGGTGAACCTTTAGACATTTCGTATTATAGGCAAGAAGGCCAAAAAGTAACTATTAAATCAGATGGTTATTTCCTTATATATGCAGAGTTTGAAATCCGAGATACAATGGGAAAGGCGGTTGAATAATGGGGCTTGTCGGTATCTTTTTCTATATCAATGATGACATGGTTTATGAATCAACCTCTCTAGACGAAGCAGAGAAATATGGCGATTTCAAGGTTCATAAAAAAGGGCACTTTGAAATGTGGGAAGAGCGCTTAGAGAGAAAACTTCGGAAACCTTACGACTACTATCCAAGGGGGAGGGTAGTTTATAATCAAAGCAACAACACCTTTAGGATATTTCTGGATAAGTGTGTAAAAACTCCTGAGATAATAGAGAAAATCATACAGGTATTCAATCTAGAGGCGGAAAACATTGAAATAGATGATAGCGATTCCCATTATGTATGTAGTAAATGTAATCGTCATTTTATAGAATAGTCCAGCGGTAAGATGTCAATAGGTTAACTGGAAAAAGATCCTCGAAAAATGAATATTGTTTGGGCTGTTTTGGCACAAAAAGAGAATCCTCAATAAGCCCTGCCGTTTTTGCTGGAAAAAACAGAGGGCATCCCAGGCAAAGGAACGGCTATTCCTTTGGAGGTATATATAGCCGGTTGTCATGTAGCAGAGCATAGACCAACCGGACTAATTTCCTGGCAGTCAGTGCGAGTGCTCTTTTGTGCGGCGTCTTTGGCGTTTCACGGTATTTAAGCTCATAGAAGCGCTTGAACTCGGGGTCGTGCATGCGCACCTTGTTCGCAGCTTCCATGAGGTAATATCTTAAATACCGGTTACCCGAAGAAATAAGGTGGGTATTGTCAGCGGTATATTTACCGGACTGATATTTGCTCCAGCATATACCGGCAAACTTAGCCAAAGCAGCCTGATTCTTAAAACGGTGGATATCGCCGATCTCAGCGATGATACCTGCAGCATAGACCGGGCCTATGCCTTTGACCGAGGTCAGAGTATTAGGAATCACCTTCATCTGTTCCTCGATGGCTTTGTCAAACAGTTTCAACTGGTCTTTCAAAGTACGGATAGAAACAAGAGAAATGGCCAGGATCTGGCTGACAGAGTCATTAACGGTCTTAGGCAACCGATATGAACTGCGGGCGGCCTTTTGAATGAGTTTGGCGATATCTTCCGGGGTACCGAACTTACCCTTGCCTTTTTCATTAACAAAAGCAGATAGTTCCTCAATTGGCATATAGGCGATTTCATCGACAGAGAGGAACTCCTCAACAATGGCAAGGGAGGTAGCCCCGAACCTGTCCGCGAAGATCTTCTCCTGGGCAAGAGAAGAAAACTTCAGGAACAATGTGTTGAGGAAATAGTTTTTCTCCCTTGTAAGGTTGCGTGCCGTATAATAACGGGCACGGGTAAGCTTTCTTAAAGCCAGTATCCTGTCATCCATGTAAACCTCCTGGTTGATACGTCCGAAACGTAGGTTTTCGGCGATTATCCAGGCGTCAACATCGTCGGTCTTTGGCAAATCGAGGAAAGCTTTTTTAAAAGCATTGACCTGCTTGGGGTTAAGTACATGGATTCTGGGTCTGAAGGGACTGATATCGGCGTCTTGTTTCAGGAAAAGGACAAGAGGTTCGCCGTATACAGAGGTAGCTTCAAGACCAATTACAAGGGAGTCGAAGCGATTCGAGGTCATAGCGCTGACAATCTTGGAAACAAGAGTTTTAGCGCCTGGCTGGTTGTTGGGAACGGAGAACTTTGAAATGCTGTTGCCTGAAGAATCCAACAACC
>Ga0116165_1002126_pt1 | contig 14361 bp, 14 predicted proteins | sample AD_JPNMR1_MetaG_FD_89885 | JGI IMG/M metagenome (GOLD analysis project Ga0116165, IMG submission 89885) | Active sludge microbial communities of municipal wastewater-treating anaerobic digesters from Japan - AD_JPNMR1_MetaG | ecosystem: Engineered > Bioreactor > Anaerobic > Digestate | place...
AATTTCAACAATTCTAAGCATTAATCTCAAATATCCTCACACTTTCAATCTTCGTATCGCTTACCAACTCATAAACAAATTTGTAATCTCCTAAGATAATCTCAGATCCTTGTTCGGGGATCGTCCCAGAAGCTGATACTAAATATCCTGATAAGGTGTGGTAGTCACCATCTAATGGAAGATTAAGACCATACTCATCATTGAGATAACTCAACTCCAATCTACCAGAAAATAAATATTCATTTTCTCCTACCTTCATTTCAAGAAATGCCTCATCATCATGCTCATCTTCAATTTCACCAAATATTTCTTCTAGAATATCTTCCAATGTGATTAAGCCAGATGTTCCACCATATTCATCTACAACACAAGCTACTGAAATCCTCAACTTATTCATACGCAGCATAAGATCATCTACTCTCAAGGTCTCTGGAACAAATGGAATATCTCGCACCATATCTTTAAGTGATGTGGATGGATGAAATAATTGTTGGTGATGAATATATCCTAGAATATTGTCTATGTCTTGGTCTACGATTATAATCTTTGAAAGCTTTGAATTAATAAAAGCATCTTTGAGATCTTCCATACTATCATTGACATCGATAAACACAATTTCTGTACGAGGAATCATACATTCACTCACTCGGATTTGATTGAGATTAAGGGCATTTTTAAAAATGTCTGCATCAATTTCTTCATGAACCTGATTCATTGGATTGTGCATATATTGTTCTAAATCCAATGGACTAAATCGCATCCTCGTTTTTGTAATAGATTCTCTGAATAAATATTTAATAATAAAATTGGAAGTCTTTGAAAAAAATTTGGCTGGTAAATATAATAATTTGTGGAAAAACAATAGCGGATAAGCTAGAAAGTTCATTGCATTATTAGCATATAATCTAAAAAATGCTTTAGGCAAGAACTCACCAAATACAAGAATGATTATAGTAACTAAAAATGTACTAATCAATATCGTAGCATTATCTGAAAGTCCCAAATTTTTTAGTGGAAGATTGAAAAAATCAGTGAGCAAATAGGATAAAACTACAATACTAATATTTATTCCAATCAAAATCACTGAAATGTAATCCTCAGGATTTTCATAAAAACGAGATAGAATTTTACCTATGGACGAGCCTTTTGATTTTTTTACTTCAACTGCAAGCTTGTTGGCAGTAACATAGGCAATCTCTGCTCCAGCAAAAAAAGCGGTTAAGATTAAAAAAAAAATAATTAAAAATATTGACACAGAATAATTGAATTATGTGGGCAAAATTAATAATAATAATTCATAGTACTCAGGTTTTTATTTCCCTACATGCCTGATTCTATTATTTTGTTAGCTCTGATTTTGAAATTTCTAAAGCTATGGCGCTTATATTTTGGATGACACTATCTCGGGAGTTTTGTTGAAGTTCTATTTTATATTTTCCAATTTTATTGAAACTCACTTTTTCTTGTAATAAAATTGGAGTGGTACATCTCGAACCAGAGCATTCGCCCAAAGGCCTCCCATTGGGTGAAAACAACTCCAAGGAGAGAATATTTTCAAATTTTGTAGAGTCAGGATATACACTGATTATTTTTGTATACAAATTGTGATATTTCAAATCAGCTCCATGTTTCAAAGTTAAAAGAATATCATACTGTAAACTTGTATCTTGAATATCCCAGACATAATTTAACTTTTGGCCATAAGACCATGATTCATCAATTATTTTTATTTCAGAGGAATAAATGATATTCTCTTTACAAGCAGTTATAAATACTAAACCAAGGATGAAAATGCTTAGTTTTTTCATCTGAAAAATTCTTTCATCCTATCGAAGAATCCTTTCTCCTCGCTAGAAGGATGTGGATTAAAATTATTCATATTTCTAATTTTTTCCAACAAGGTTTTCTCTTCATTTGACACATTTTTTGGAGTCCAAACGTGAACGTGTACAAGTTGATCTCCTTTGTCATAAGATTGTACTGACGGGATACCAAGACCCTTTAATCTGAATATTTTACCACTCTGTGTTCCTGGTGGAATTTTAATTTTGACAGTCGAAGTCAAAGTCGGTACCTCAACCTGTGTACCTAGTGCAGCATCTGCAATATTTACATAAAAATCAAAATGAATATTCATGCCATCTCTTGTAAATGTATCATGTTCCTTTTGTTCTATGCTTATCAAAAGATCTCCTGCAGGTCCACCATTAGCTCCTGCATTACCTTTACCACGCATAGAGAGTTGCATATTATCCTCCACTCCAGCTGGGATTTGGATTTCTATTGTCTCTTCATTATTCTCAACTCCTGATCCTCTACAGCTTGTACAGTTATTTGCTATTTGCTGACCTGTTCCATTACAAGTGGGGCAGGTTGTAGTCGTTTGCATTTGACCAAGAAATGTACTTCTTATCTGACGTACGTAACCAGATCCATTACATCCACTGCAGGTTTTTACAGATTTTGAGTCTTTAGCGCCACTTCCTCCACAAGTTTTACAGGAAACTTGTTTTTTGACTTTTATTTTTTTTGTAATTCCTGTTGCAATTTCTTCTAAAGTCATGCTTACTTTTATGCGAAGATTGCTTCCTTTCTGGCCACCTGATCTACCTCCTCCACTTCTACTTCCTCCGAAGAATGATTCAAATGGACTTCCAGAGTCTCCAAAAATATCGCCGAACTGACTGAATATATCCTCCATATTCCCAGATCGGCCTCCTCCAAATCCTTGATTGGGGTCGACACCAGCATGGCCATAACGGTCATACCTGGCTTTTTTATCTGGATTACTAAGTATTTCATAAGCTTCTGCAGCTTCTTTAAACTTTTCTTCCGATGATTTATCTCCTGGGTTTCTATCCGGATGATATTTCATCGCTACCTTGCGATATGCTTTTTTCAATGAATCTGCATCAGCAGATTTGGGAACACCCAATATTTCGTAAAAATCTCTTTTGCTCATTTTTTTTAAATTGTAGCCTTTCTTATTTTTATTTCGCAACGACTACTTTAGCGTATCGTATGATTTTATCATTCAATAAATAACCTTTCTCTACGGTATCTATTACTTTGCCTTTAAGTTCGTCTGATGGACTAGGAAACTCAGTAATTGCTTCATGAAAACTGGGATCAAAATCTTTTAAATTGGAATCCATAGGCTCTAGCCCTTTAGACTTTAATAATCCAATTAATTTATGATAAACCAAATTCATACCTTCTGGAAATATGTTTTCATTTTGTTGTTCTACTGATAGTTTCTGAGCCCTTTCAAAATCATCAACTATAGGTAATAAATCCACAATCATATCTTGAGAGGCATTCTTTATCAAGTCAATACGCTCCTTAATATTTCTTTTCTTGAAATTATCAAATTCAGCTACCAACCTGATGTATTTATCCTTTTGATCCATCAATTCAGACTTTAAAGCTAAAATCTCATCCTTTTCTATGTCAATTTTATTAGAATCTTCGATGGATTCAAATTGTTGTTTGTCTAATATCTCTTGTTGTATTTTTTCCTCTTCTGTCATGTCTATTTGTATTTTGTATATTCTAATAGTTAATTCAATTCTCTTGCCAAAGCAAAATATTGGTCATTTTGTCAGTTTTTTAATCGATTTTTTGCCAAATAATCATCTAATTCCTTAAAATCTGGATTAACAAGCAATATTTTGCCTTCTGGGCTTATTAAAAATTTACTTGGTATCTCTTTAACTCCAAATTTTACAGCCATATCACTATTCATTCTGTCCTCCTGTATGACCTGATTGGGCCAAATTAATCCATCTTTTTCTATGGCTGTGATTGCTTGATCTCGATTTCTTTCAAGGGCAACTGATAAAAAATCTATTCCTTCGGCAGAGTTAAATTTCGCATCTTTGTATTGCTCATAGAACATTCTTAGAATTGGATTCTCAGCTCGACATGGGGCACACCAACTTCCCCAAAAATCCAAAACAACATATTTCCCTTTAAAACTTGATAGACTAAGTTCTTTTCCTTGAATATTTTGACATTTAAATTCTGGACAAGCCTCACCATAACCCAATATTGGTCTAAAATAAAAATAGCGAATTGCAAATACTAAAAAAACAGTAAGTGCGACAAAAACTAAATATTTTGGCATTAAAGTTTAACAGTGTCCCATCCAATTGGTTTTATATTCCTTAAAAATTGACAATTTTAGTAAGTTTGCGCATTAATGAAAATATTTTTACAATATATTCTGCGCCATTTAATCTTTTGGCTTTGTTTTTTTGCACTTACAAGATTGCTGTTTATGCTTTGTCAAGTTGCTTTTGGTCAGCATGAATTAAATTGGACATGTGTCTTTTCCTTTATTGTTGGATTTAGAATGGATCTATCAATGAGCTTCTATGTACTGACTCCAATTTTTATCATTCTACTCATCAACCATATTTTTAAATCTCAAATTGCTGAAAAAATAATAAATGTTTATAATTTAGTATTGATCATTCTGTTTAGTATATTCATTGCTGTAGACTGTGAACTCTATCAAGATTGGGGATACCGGATTGATTATACTCCGTTCAATTATTTGACAGTTCCTGGAGAAGCTGCAAACTTCTTAACTGGCAAAATGATACTGGTTTTTGTTTTATCATTAATTATTTCAATATTAATTGGACTTATACTTCGATTTTTAATATTAAAAAATGAAAAAATTCAATACAGTTTATCTAGCTTAGGTATTTTAATTTTCTTCATGGCAGTATGGATCATTCCTATTAGAGGAGGGCTTGGTGAGTTCCCTTTGAATCCCGGTCAAATGTATTATAGCAAGGATATTTTTTTGAATCATCTGGCCATTAATCCTGTTTGGAATATGATTTATACTAGTGTTCAAAAAAATAAAATTAAATCAAATTTTAATTTTATGGATGATGGTCTTGCTCAAAGTAAATTTGACAAACTTATTAATTCAAATGTTATAGCTGATAAAAAATATTTTAAAACAGATTCTCCAAATATCTTGATCTGCATCTTAGAAACATTTACTGCTGAAGTCAATCATAAAAATTATAAGGATAAAGAAATCATGCCTCGTTTGAATCAACTTGTTCAAGATGGCATTTATTTTCCCAATGCTTATGGATGTGGAGACCGCACAGATAAAGGTGTGGTGAGTGTATTGAGTGGCTATCCAGCTCAACCTCAATCCTCGATAATGCTCTATCAAAAAAAATCTGAAAGTTTGCCTTCGATCATTAAATCATTACAACAAAAAAATTATTCTTCTACATTTTATTATGGTGGAGAATTGAATTTTGCAAGTATGAGATCTTATATTTTAAGTGCTGGATTTAATGAAATTATTGACAAAAACAATTTTGATCCTTCAAGCTATAATGCAAAATGGGGTGTACATGATCATATTTTATTTGAAAAAGTCGTTTCAGATCTTAAGCAAGCAAAAGAACCATTTGTAAACTGTGTATTATCCTTAAGCAGTCATCCACCTTATGATGTACCGATGAAAAATGAATGGGAAGGGAATGATGAAGAAACCAAATTTGTCAATAGTATTCATTATGCCGATCGTTCATTGGGAGCCATGCTAGATAGTATAAAAAAAATGCCGCTTTGGGATAATCTTGTGGTCATTCTAGTGGGGGATCATGGAGGAAGATTTCCTGGATCAATGGCATTATATGATCCAAAAAAATTTCATATTACGATGCACATTACTGGAGGAGCAGTGAAAAGTGATTCCACGATCTCGAGATTATCTTCACAAAGTGATTTGGCAAAAACCATATTAAATCAATTGAATATCTCCACAAAAGAATATAAATTCAATCAAGATTTACTCTCTACTTCATATAATCCATTTGTCTATTACGCTTATAATCCTGGAGTTGGTAGTATTGATACTTCAGGGCGAATGGTCTTTTCTCTTGAATCAAAATCCATTATTCAAAATGAAGCTCATTCAACTACAACTGAAGATGACCTTAAAGCCTATCTTCAAGTATTAATGAAAGATTTTAATAATAGATGATCAATTTTTTAAACTAAATATTTGCCCTCAATAGGCATTCTTCTTCCAAGCCCAAAAGATTTTGAAGATACTCTAAGGACTGGAGGTGATTGATATCTTTTAAATTCTGCTTTATTCACCAACCTACAAGATCTTAAGACAATATCTCTGTCGAATCCCTGATCGATGATTTCATTAGGCCCTTTCTCAAGTTCAATATACTGGTATAATATTTTATCCAAAATAGAATAATCTGGCAATGAATCACTGTCCTTTTGACCCGGCCTCAACTCTGCAGATGGTGGCTTTGAAATAGAATTTTGGGGGATGATTTCTTCATTTCTGTTGATATAATGTGACAATTCATATACCTGAGTCTTATATACATCTGCCAATACTGCAAGTCCACCACACAGATCACCATATAGCGTACCATATCCCACCGCCATTTCAGATTTATTTGTAGTATTGAGTAATATCGATCCGAACTTATTAGAAAAAGCCATTAACAACATACCTCGAATCCTTGCCTGTATATTTTCTTCTGTAATATTCTGCGGCATACCTCTAAAAAATGGATCTAATACATGTGAATAGGTTTTAAAGATATCTTCGATCGCTATGATTTCATATGAGATTCCGAGTTTTTCTGCTAAGTCCCTTGCATCAACAACTGAGCCTTCTGAAGAGTACTGAGATGGCATGAGCAATACCTTGACATTTTCCTTTCCCAATGCATGTGTTGCCAACACACAGGTTAGTGCCGAGTCAATCCCACCAGAAAGACCTAATAGTGCTGTTTTAAGATTTAATTTTGAAAAATAATCCTTTATTCCCAATACTAATGCTTGATAAATTAGAGACACTTCTTCTTTTGGTAGTTCATTACTTTTCCCTCCTTCACATACTTGATCTAGATCATAATTGCGCTGACATTTTTCAAAAAAAGGCATTTCATCATATGTCAGTCCATCGGGAGACATCACGATAGAACCACCATCAAATATTACATCAGTCTGTGACCCAAAGCTATTGCAATAAAACATTGGAATTTTATATTTCTGCACATTTGCTCTGATCACTTCTATTCTTTCTTTAGCATGTGTTGCACTAAATGGTGAAGCTGATAGGTTGAGTATAAAATCTGGATTTTCTTTCATCATCTCATCCATAGGAACTATGGTATACATTGGATTATTATTGCCCAAATTCCATATATCTTCACATATGGTAATCGCTATTTTCTTACCTTTAAACTCTACGGTTTTAAATTTTTTGTTCGGTTCAAAATAACGATATTCATCAAAAATATCATAATTGGGCAATAATGCTTTATGGGCTATATGTTGCACCTTTCCACCATAAAGAAAAAAAGCACTATTATATAAATCCTTCCCTTCTATTTCTGGATTTACCGTTGGCGCACCTACTACGATGGCGATATCAAAGCTATGCTCACAAAGTGATTGAATAACATTCATAGACTGATGGATAAAGTCCCTAAACTCTAAAAAATCTCTTGGAGGATAGCCACATGTCGATAGTTCTGAAAAACAAATTAAATCAGACTGATCTTCCTTTGCTTTTTCAATAGCCTCTTTCATTTGACTTAAATTTCCATCAAAATTACCGATGTGATAATTCAACTGAGCTAATGTAATTTTCATATATTTTTATTGCAGTTCAAATCTAAAAATAGAAATTTATTATATTGTATTAAATAGAAATCCCCAGCCATTCTGCTGCAGATTTGTAAAACAAAAATTCCTTTGTTTCAGTTGAAAAATTCATTGAATCTATAAGTTTGCCAGGTGACAATTCTCCTAGTGGAAATGGATAATCAGTGCCTAAGGCAATGCGATTTTCGCCAAATAAACTAATTAATTGATTCAACATAGCAGGATCATGGACCAAACTGTCCACCCAAAATTTTCCTAAATACTCATCTGGATGAATTGCATTATCTACAGCGACGAGGTCTGGTCTCACTTCGAATCCATGCTTGATACGACCATAAGTGCCTGGAAAAGATCCTCCTCCATGTGCAAATGCAATTCTTAGTTGTTTGAATTGCTCAAACACACCTCCAAAGATCATACTACAAATAGCAAGACTACTTTCAGCAGGCATCCCTACCAACCAAGGCAACCAGAATCGATTCATCTTTTCTTTTCCTACCATATCCCAAGGATGAACGAACATTGCAGCATTGTTTCTCTCAGCACATTCATAAATTGGAAACAATGCTTTTTCATTTAGATTCCAATCATTTATATGGCTCCCTATTTCTACACCATTAAGCCCTAAATCATTCATACAGCGCTCTAACTCTAGGCAAGCTAGATCAGGGTCCTGCATAGGAATAGTCCCCAAGCCTATAAATCGATTGGGATACTTACGAACGACCTCAGCAATGTGATCATTCAAATACCTCGATACATCGTATGCATCTTTTGATTTAGCCCAATAACTAAATAATACAGGAATCGTACTGATCACTTGCATATCTATATTATATCCATCACTGTCCTTGATTCTTATTTCAGGATCCCAACAATTAGATTCTATCTCTCGAAAAAATTTATTGTCGATCATCATTTTTGCTTTACAATTCTGATGATGATCCAACTGAACAAAACCGCCATATCCAAATTTCTGCGCCCAATCTGGAAGCTGCTCTGGAATAATATGTGTATGTATATCTATACGTTTCATTTAGATTTGATTATAACAATAAATAAATACCAAAAAGAATAAAAATACTTGAAGATACAAAACGAATATAAAACAGGTGTTGCTCAGATAAAAATGATTTAATTTGGTGACCCAAATATAATTTAAAAATATCCGTGAGAATAATCATGAACTGAATTCCAACATAATACAAGACGATACTTACTGAGCTTAATTTATTTTCAATTTCAAATTGAAGTAATATCGTCGCAGCACCGCACCAAATCAACAATGCATTTGGATTAAGGGTATTTATAAAGAAGCCTTTGGTCAGTAATTTTGAAGCTATAATTTTTTTTGAACTTGTCTGCTTTTTTACTTTAGCATTATATAAAAAACTAAAAATCCCTATACATATCAATATCACTCCTACAGATAGTTTTATAGTGTTCAGGGTTTCAGGATTTTTAATTAAATCTTGAATTTTTGAAAAAGCCAAATAAGTACTTATAATAAATATAATATCACTAATCCATGTTCCCAAGGCAAAATGAATAGCTCTTTTGAATCCATATTTTATTCCTGCTTCTAGCATAAAGAAAAAAATTGGACCAATAAGTAGACTTATTCCAAAACCAAAAAGTAAGCCTTTGCCAAGCCACATGAACTCACTCATTTACTTCAAGAATTAAGCCCTTCAAATACGAACCTTCAGCATGAAATAATGAAATGGGGTGGTCGGGACCCTGACTTAACTTTTGGACCACGCGAATTTTTTTTCCTGATTCAATTCCAGCGGATACGATCGTTTTATAAAACAGTTCTTCTGTAACCACCTGTGAACAAGAAAACGTAAATAAAAATCCCGGTGTCTTAATACTTTTTAGCGCCAATAAATTAATTCTTTTATATGCTTGTATTGCTTGATGTCTTTTATCTAATGATTTTGCAAATGCTGGTGGATCTAAAATAATGATATCAAATTTAGATTCTTCCATTTGCTTTAGATATTCAATGACATCAGCCGTAAGTTTTTCATGAGGAATTTTATTTTCCAAATATTGCTCATTTCTTTCTACAATTTCCATTGCTTTCTTAGACACATCAATAGAGCAAACTGAATTAGCTTCATTACTTAATGCATACATTGAAAATCCTCCAGTATAGCAAAAAGTATTGAGCACATTTTTGGATTTTGAATATTGACCCAATAATTTTCTGTTTTCCCGCTGATCCAGAAAAAAACCTGTCTTTTGGCCATTTAATACATCGATCCAAAATGAGACGCCATTCTCGAGAACCATACATGTTGAATCAGTTCCATAAAGCATTTTGTCTTCAACTTGTTTTGAATATTCTTTCGGCAGAGTCTCTTTAGATTTTAAAATAATGGAATGAACTCTCTCCTTTGCAATTTTCTTTATTGCTTCCACAATGTCATTCAAATTTTTATGCATCCCAATAGAGTGACATTGTATTACTACAATTTTATCATAAACATCGATGATCAATCCTGACAATTGGTCTCCTTCGCCATGTACCCATCGAAAACAATTGGTTTTTGCATTATCTATAAGATTGATATTCGCTCTATAATTCCATGCATTGGCTATTAAGCGACTCCAAATGTCTGGCGTATAATCCTCTGTTCCAAAATAAATTAAACGCACTGTTATACTTCCTTTGTGGTAATGGCCGTATCCAAGTCTTTCACCGAACTCATTTTCTACATACACTAACTCTCCATCATCACATGCAACATTATTTAAATGTAAAGCGCCAGAAAAAACCCAAGGATGTTTTCGGTCTATTGATTGTTGTTTTCCTTTGCGAAGACGAATGCTAATCATTTCTTTTAAAAATTCCTGCAAAGGTCACAAATTTTATTCATATTTATTGATTCTCTTAAGTTTCCTTTAAAATAAATTAAAAAACTAAATTAATTCGTTTTTGTAATTATTTTTATGCCATGAAAAGTATTGTTTCATTCAATGTAAATGGATTAAGAGCTGCTCAAACAAAAGGGCTTGATGAGTGGATCACAAAAAATAATTTTGATGTTATTTGTTTTCAAGAAACGAAAATGGATGAATCCCTTGCAGATCCTGAATATTTTAAAAAATTAGGTTATAACTCACATTGGCATTGTGCTGTGAAAAAAGGCTATAGTGGTGTTCTTACTTTGACTAAAGAAAAACCGAAAAAAATCTCTGCTGGATTTAATATTAAAGAATATGATGATGAAGGCCGCATCATCGTGCTTGACTTTGAAGGTTGGTCCATAGCAAACTGTTATTTTCCCTCTGGTTCTGCAAGTGAAGAAAGACATGATTTTAAAATGAAATTTTTAGAAACAACTTATCCTTTTTTTAAAAAACTAGTCAAAGAAAAAAAGAATGTAATTCTAGTCGGAGATTATAATATTGTACATCAAAATTTAGATATACACAATCCTACACGTAAAGATAATCCCAGTGGATTTAGACCAGAGGAAAGGTCATGGTTGGATAATTGGTTTAATGAACTTTTTGATGATGCATTCAGAATAAAATATCCTGATCAATCTGCATATAGTTGGTGGAGTTATAGAGCAGGATCATATCAGAAAGATAAAGGATGGCGCATAGATTATCAGTCAATCTCAAAGTCTATCTCGCAAAAAGTAACGGACTACAAACATCACAAGGAAATTCGTTTTTCAGATCATTGTCCCATTGAAGGAATCTATGATATTTAAAAAAATATTTATTTTTTTTCTAATAAAATTTTTGCATGTAGCGTAATCGTATCTTCCACGACTTTATCTGCAATCATTTCTATGATTCCTGTTGAAGGATTGGACCAATCCTTCCGATTCAATCGCAGAGCAGATATTGTAATCAGCATGGCATCTTTGGAATATCCTTTTCTATATGAAATCGAAATCGGTTTTGTAATACCTTTCATAGTCAGTAGAGCCTGTCTTGTTTCCACTCTATTGCTATCCACTATGAAGTGTTTGTCCTTTATATCCAATGTAATATATTGGAAGTTTTCAGTGTCAAAAAATAGTTGAGATTTCAGCTCTTCTATCAACTCTTGTCTTTCCTTCTCATCGGATAAATCCAAGTTTTTGATAGTATTCATATCTATTAAAACACTAGCCGAAATGATACTGTCATTTTTTAGAAAAAACTTTCCTTCCTTAATTTTAATACTTCCGTTATGAGTATTTTTCCAGTTTGAACCTTGCCAATAGACGATACTTTGTGCTGTATCTAAAATAAATAATTCTGATATCGTATCATGGATTAGATTCCGACTAGAAACTAAGCTAGTATTCTCTTTTTTCTCATTTTTACATGCCAATATTAAGACAAGAAAAGTCAGTGTATAGTACCACTGCATTTATTTAAAAATTTTCGAAGAAAGATTATTTAAAAATATTTTCAATTCATTAAAATTGGAAATAATTTTTACCTGTTCTTTGTATTGAATAAAATCATGAGCATAATATCCTGATAATAACAAAATTGGTTTAAATTCCAATTGCTCAAAAGCAATTAAAAATTGCTTTAAATAATCTACTGAATCTTGCTCATGTACGAAAGTAAAGATAAATCTAGGTTTGACTATTTGAACAGAGTCCAATAGATCACTAAGATGTAAATTAATACCTAAATTCAAGACAGAACAATTCTTCTTTTTTAAAAAATATTCTGTGTGGAGACAGGACAATTCTTGATTCTCTTTGGGATTCAAGAAACAAATGACCTTAATAGTATCATGTGGATTTGAATACTGAACTTTTGAAATCGCATCAATAAGTTTTCTTTTGATTATTGTATTGACAAATTCTTCATGAACACGTTTTATAGAGCCACTTAACCAGAGAATATGCAACTTATCCAACAAAGGAAGCAAAAGATTGTCAAAGGTTTTATCAAATCCATCCTGCCTAATATTTGTATCTACAAGATATAAAAATTTTTGCTCATCCAATTGCAAGACAGCCAGAGTTATGGCATCCAAGGATTCAACACCAAAAGATTCTACTGCAATTTGTCCAGCGACAAGATCTCCAATTTGGGTATCCTGCATATCAGAAATTTCCGATATCTTATAGCCATGATGATTCAATAATACAATGTTACTAATTTTCCTCAAATCCTGTTCATCATAAAAACGAATATTCGTCTTTGTTCTTTTGGGAGGAAGGATATTATATCTTTTTTCCCAAATCCTTATTGTATGAGCTTTTATCCCAGTAATTTTTTCTACATCATTGATCGAATATATAGCCACTTGTATCGGTATCTTGTTATTTCTGTATAACATTTTAATAAAAATATTGTTTAGAAATTCAATGTTGAAGAAAGTTCAAAAAGTAGGAATAGTCTGTTATCCCACATATGGTGGTTCGGGAGTCGTTGCGACAGAGCTAGGTATGTCCTTGGCAAAATTAGGTTTTGAAATTCATTTTATCAGCTATCGCAGACCAGCGAGATTGGGTATCTTTCAGTCCAATGTTTTTTATCATGAAGTTCCAAGTTTTGAGTATCCGCTCTTTGAATTTAAACCATTTGATACTGCTTTAGCGAGTAAAATTGTTGAAGTATGTCTCAGTGAAAATATACAGATTTTGCATGTTCATTATGCGATACCACATGCTACCATAGCATTCTTGGTTCGAGAAATATTAAAAACAAAAAATATATATTTACCGATTATTACCACACTTCATGGCACTGATATCACTTTAGTCGGAGTGGATCCTTCTTTTTACCCTGTAGTAGAATTCAGTATTAATCAATCAGATGGGGTGACTGCTGTTTCTGAGGCTTTAGCTGCCCAAACTTATCTAACTTTTGATATTAAAAATAAAATTAAAGTTATTCCAAATTTTATAGACTTTGATCGATTTTATAGAAAAAGAGAGGAGGGTTTAAGAAGATCATTTGCTAAAGATGAAGAAAAAATTTTAATTCATATTTCTAATTTTAGAAAGGTAAAACGAATTGATGATATTCTAAAAGTGTTCGCAATTGTAAAAAGTAAAATACCGTCTAAATTATTATTAGTTGGTGATGGACCAGAAAGGGTGGCGCTTACTATAATGGCAAAAGAATTGAATATAGAACGAGATGTGATCTTCACTGGTAAGCAAGACTCTGTAGAAGATTTACTAGCTGTTTCAGATTGCTTTTTATTGACTTCAGACCATGAAAGTTTTGGATTAGCAGCTCTTGAGGCGATGGCGTGTGAAGTCCCGGTTGTATCTACCAATGCAGGAGGATTGAGAGAAGTCAATGAAGATGGATTTTCAGGATTTACTTGCAATGTTGGAGATATCCAAGCCTTGTCGGACGCTGTTTTAAAAATCATTCTAGATCAAGAGACACTCAATCAATTTAAGAAAAATGCAAAAGTTCAAGCTCAAAAATTTGATATTAAAATTGTCCTGAAAGAGTATATAGATTATTACAATGAGATATATAATGTGGATAATTAGGTAATTTGATAATTAGATTAAAATTCATTTGCAAATTCAATTATCACATTAACTAATTAGCTAATTATCACATTATCCACATTATCTAATTAACCCCAGGTCTCCCGAAAATTTCTTAACAGATCCATCTCGATGTCGTAGCTCGATCAGATAGACATACACTCCTGGATTGCATGGCTGTGTTTTATGATTGCCA
>Ga0116165_1002142_pt1 | contig 14264 bp, 15 predicted proteins | sample AD_JPNMR1_MetaG_FD_89885 | JGI IMG/M metagenome (GOLD analysis project Ga0116165, IMG submission 89885) | Active sludge microbial communities of municipal wastewater-treating anaerobic digesters from Japan - AD_JPNMR1_MetaG | ecosystem: Engineered > Bioreactor > Anaerobic > Digestate | place...
CAGATGCGGGTTCATAAGCGTCTCATTGATCTTGATGCCGACGAACGTGCTCTCCGTCAGCTCATGCGGACCCAGGTACCAAAGGACATCGGTATTGAGATTGTCCTTGAAAGCTGAGACACATATGGGCGGCTTTTCAGACAAGCCGCAATAATCCCAATATCGTCCACAGTACCTCCTCAGGGAGATACCTTCTTTTCCTTTTTCTTGAGGACGGATGGGAGAGAGAAATATCTACTGAACGCTTTTTTTCATACAGGAACAAACCTGTCTATGATACTGTACGGAATACCTTCCGAGGTTACACAACAATGAATATTCAGGTAGTACGGGAACGATATGCACAATGTTCAGTTGAACTGATCTTCGGGATCATTTTTCTTGCAGGATGTATCTTCCGATGTATCCTCCCAAATTTTAAACTCCTTCACCATGACGAAGCGATTCATGCATGGTTCAGTTATGAACTCCTGACTAAAGGGGTGTATCAGTATGATCCCATGTACCACGGTCCACTGCTGTATTACCTGACCGCAGGAGCCTTCCGAATTTTTGGTGATTCTGATCTTATTGTCAGAATATTACCTGCATTGTTCGGATCAGCCATAATACTGCTCCTGTACGGCATACATAAGACCGGCTGGCTCTCGAAAAATCACGCAATCTGGGCAGCTCTGTTTTTTGCGTTCTCTCCGGATATGGTGTATTTTTCCCGGTTTCTCAGGCATGATATATTCCAGCTCTTCTTTACTATCCTTCTCCTCTTTGCAATCCTTGCATATATCGAGTGGAAGAGGCCGGGGTACGCATATCTTGCAGGATTTGCAGCAGCATGTGGAATGTGCTTAAAAGAGGATATGCCGGTTGCAATCCTGATATTCGGACTCTTTTTCATGGTCCTGATCTGCCTGCATCGCATCCAGCTTCCAAAGTCCTGGAAGCGGGATATTACGGGTGCTGTTTTCATCGCAGCAGGAATCGGATTTCTTTTCTATACATCATTCCTGAACCATCCTCAGATGTTCTGGGATGCACCATTTAAGGCTCTGGAACACTGGACCTCTATGCATACCCAGTGCCGGCTTTGTGGCCCTCCCTACTGGTATCTTGCTATGTTCCTTCTCTATGAAATCCCCCTGGTTATACTGGCAATCTTCGGAACCTGGCAATGGGGGGTAAAGGACAGGGGAGTGCGACATTTCAGAGCAGGAGATGACGCCCCGGAGAGAGGCGATGCACGAACATCAGCGTTCATGGGTCTCATGGTTTTCTGGACGGTTGCAACTCTGATCTTTTACGGGTGGGTCGGAGAAAAGGTTCCCTGGCTTTTGATTCACCAGTTGTTTCCGGTCATTCTGCTGGCATCATACCGGGTAGAGGGGAAAAAGATTATTGCTGGAGTCATTACCCTTCTCTTTTTACTCGGGATGACGATGCATGTCTGTTTTACACCAACAGACATCAACGAACCGATCGTTCAGGTTCAGAATTCAGAGGATATGCGGGATGTAATGGCCCTTATCGACTCGGCCAGGACCGTGGTTGTCGCGTCAGATTCCTATTGGCCGCTTCCCTGGTATTACCGGGGAGGAAGATGGGATAAAATCCTGTTCTACGGCAAAAAAGTCAACCCGGATGTCTGGTCCGGGAAAGAGCCGGATGTTATCATCACTCATGACACAGACAGTTATGATTCACTGCCAGGCTATGAGAAAAAGCCCTATCATCTGAGTTACTGGTTTTCATTGTATGATAATCAGAACCGTGCCCTGGAGTGGTACTTCCTTCGGGACGGAAAGATGGGGACAGTAAACCTTGATGTGTTTGTCAGGTCGAATAAGTCAGAATCAATAGTATAATCTTTTTTTTGTTCTGTTTACCCATCAATTAAGCACACCATATACAGCGGTATGTGTTTTCCATATATTTACCATAATCCCCAGGGAAACCATGTACCTCCACCACGGTGCAGAAAAACTCTATGGAACGATTAAATCAGTTAAAAAAATTAGAAGAGTTCGTCGTACTGGTGTGCAGTCGACTTCTTTTTCGGCCGGTCACGGGAACCAAAGCTTCCTCCGCCACCCTTTCCTCCGCCTTTACCTCCCCGTTTCTTCATGATACGAAGCAGAACGAAACCAACGATAACAACGATGATTATCCCGACAATATAGATGAGGATACCAGAGAGATCTGGAAATTCCATACCTTTTGGTGCAGCTTCGAGTTCTTCATTCAAACTCTGGGTCTCCTGGAATACTTCATCAGCCTTTTTATAGGCTTCTTCTGCTTTTTTCCTGGCTTCAGTATATTTCCCCTCATCAAACAGATCCTTTGCATCAGTTACATCTTCTGCTGCAAACTCCCGCTTGGTTATTATCGGGGCTAGACGGGGATCACTGCCAAGATTCTTTTCAGTCTTAAAGTAGGTAATCCATTCATCGGTCTTATCGATAGCCTCTTTTGCATCTTTGATAGCTTTCTGGGTAAGACCCATGTCAAGCATCGAGTATGCATCCTTGATGAAGGTATTTGCATTCTTGATATAGATCTGGGCATTTGAGTAACTAGCACCCGCGGCTGAGTTGAGCGAGTTAAGAGCATCCTTTGCCTTTGCCTCTGCCTTTGATACATCAATCCCATCTGCTTTGTTCTGAGCGATGTCTTTCTCAAGTTTTGTGTAGGCCTCTTTTACTGATGTAATGTCACCTTTTAGTTCTCCAGGATTTGTCACAAAGGCCGTGACATTCTTCACCGTCTCCTTGACTCTCCCTCCTGGTGTTGCCACATTAATCGAGACCAGTTCAATCTCCCGTGAACTGTCAACTTTGGGTGCCATACCCTTTAGATTGACCTTTACGCTCTCGTCGACATTCTCATATGAGAGTTCCCAGCCGGAGAGGTCAAGTTGTTTTTTACTGACTGGTGGCCGGGGATTTTCAACACCATCCAGAATAATTGAATAGGTCCATACCGGATTATCAAGTTCTGTCTTCAGGGAGATACTCTCATCACTGGGGAAGGTCTGCCCTCCGATGGAGATGAAACTTAACTGAAAATCAGCCGTGACATTTGATTTCCCAGACTCAAGATCACCGGATGGTTTTACATTCACATGACCGACTTCAACGCTCGCCATTGCCGGGATGGCAATGAAACAAAAAATGATGCTTAAAACGATGATTAATGATCCAGTCTTCATAACTTCCTCACTCAAAGAGTGGTTCAATACTCTCATCCAGTTTCAGAACATTCTCTTCATCAATACGTTCAGATGTTGCTTTTGTCTCTTTTGCAATCTCAAGGAGGTTGGTAACCCGTGGTGCATCTGCAATGGATGCCAACAGAACGACAGCTGCAACAAACCTGCTCTGGGCCGGATAATCTCCGCCTCGTACCTCCACCCCGGCGATATTCTCCTCAACCCAGCTCTTGGCCTTCTCAATTCCCTTTCTATCAAGTTCGTCGGGCGGTCCGGCAACCAGAACGAGGGCCCTGCTCGTCGTGGTATATTCACAGGGCAGGGTAAGCCGGCCAAGCATCGCCCGTCTGACTAAAGAGAGAATCCGTGAGGTCTTATCCTCACCAAGAAGCTTATCTTCAGGACGTCTCTCTTCTACCTGCTTTCTTCCGATAATCCGATCAAAGAATCCGCGATCTTTCTCAACCGGTGGTGTATTGATCACTTCACTGATAGCATACCCGACCGAGCTGATACCGCCGCCCCGAAGGGTATTGATGATCTCGCTTGAGTCAACAACCATTTCTCCAATCCCCAGCTGACCGATCTCACCTGCACGGAACAATAACCCGAAGCGACGGACTATCTCGTCATTTAACCGGTCAAACGCACCTTTGATACTCTCTCCCTCATTCTTCCAGGCACTATTGTCAAAGAGGATGACATTATCTGCTTCTTTTACGAGGGTTGCAAGACTTCGTGCTGCATTATAGGAATATAATCGGCCTTCTTCAGGTGCTGGTAGGATACCAAGAACATACACCGGTTCTTTATATATCTTCTTTAAATGTCGTGCAAGAACAGGGGAACCACCCGAACCTGTACCGCCACCAAGTCCTGACACGATGATGAATGCCTCGGTGTCGCCAATGCCCTTGCGATCGATTGCATTCATGATGATATCAATCTCGTCAAATGTGATCTGGGCACCGGTATCATTATCGGTCCCCACGCCATGACCTTTGACGGTCGTCTGACCAATCAGGACACGATCCTCAAAGTCGAGGTGCTGCAGTCCCATTAGATCAGTTCTGGCTGTATTTACTGCAATAGCACGAAAACTGTTGCCATTGGTTCTTTTGTCAAACTCAATGAACCGGTCAACAATTTTGCCACCAGCCTGACCAAATCCTATAAAAAACACTTTCATGGAGGTACACCAGTAGTATGAAATATCGAAATTCTAAATATTTTGTACATCTTTCCTTTATAGATTCAAAAAGCTTCTTCAATGAGCAGGATGGGAATATCTAAGGGATTATAACTGAATATGCGGATCGCAATAATTGGAGGGGGCATATCCGGGCTTGTTTCCGCATACAAACTCTCTCCAGACCATAAAATTACAATTTACGAAAAGTCAGCAGAGATAGGCGGCCTACTCTCATCATATCACCGGGAGGGCTATGCAATTGAGAAATTCTATCACCATTTCTTTTCAGGAGACACTCATTTTTTACATCTTTTAGAAGAATTAGGTCTGAAAGAGAAGATTTTATGGTTAAACGGATCTACTGGCACCTATCAGAACGGGCGAATATATCCGCTTACCACACCTCTTGAGATTCTCCGGTACCCTCATTTGACCATCGCTGACAAATTCAGGCTCGCACTATTCACGAAAAAGATCACATCGTATGATCCTGAACAGCTTGATACTATCAGCGCAGAAAAATTCCTCACCGGACAGCTTGGAGAGAGAATATACCGCTCATTCTTCAGACCACTCCTCAATTCCAAGTTTGGTCAGAATGCAGATACCATATCTGCCGCATGGGTCGTGAGCAGAGTTGCCATCCGTTCAGACCGAGGGACCGGAGGAGAGCGGCTTGGGTACCTTGAGCGGGGATTTTCATCATTCATAGACCGGTTGTCAGAGAAAATCCGGCAGTATGGGGGTGAGATCAGAACCAATACCCCGGTTCTTCAGCTGTCACGGGAAGAGCAGGGATGGCTGGTGAACGGGGAACCCTATGATGGAGTCATTGCTACCATTGCCCCTGCACTTCTGAGAGCATGCGGACCTGATATCCCGGATATCCCATATCAGGGAGCAGCGTGCCTGACCATGGGGCTTAGCCGGCCGGTCACCCGTGGCATTTACTGGATAAATCTCTATGATGATGCGCCGTATGGGGCGGTGATCGGGCATACGTGTTTCGCCCCGAGAGCATGGTATGGTGAGGATATTGTCTATCTTGCATCGTACTATAATACTGCACCCGCACCGGATCTTCAGGAGCTGATGATTAGGGATTTCTGCAGGAAATTTTCGATACAGCGTGATGAGATCACCTGGGCAGCCTTGACCACCGACCCCTGTGCCGGACCGCTCTACCAGGCAGGATATAAAGAACGGCTAAGAACCGTAACGGTTCCCGGACTCATACTTGCAGGGATGTTTTCAGAAGAGAATTATCCTGAACGAAGCATTGAGGGATCGGTCCGTGCCGGGCTCAGGGCAGCAGATGAGATAACCAGGAGGCAGGAGAGGACAGGAGTGATGGAGTGATAACAGCCATACCGGTTACGGTTGTCATACCGGTATACAACGATGTACATGCCCTTCGGGACGCAATACCGCGGGTGCTCGATACCCTCTCCAGTATTTCATCAGATTATGAACTGATTATCGCCGAGGATGCAAGTACCGATGGATCGGCAGAATATGCTGCCGAATGTGCAGATAGGTATAATCAGATAATCCACCTCCACCGTAATGAACGACTGGGAAGGGGATCTGCCCTCTCTCGTGCTGCACTCATGGCCAGAGGGGAGATATTCTGTTACTTTGATGTGGATATGGCAACCGACATCTCACATCTTGAGGAACTCCTTGGCCGTATTGCAGACGGGTACGATATTGCAACCGGTTCACGACTCCTCCCGGAGAGCAGGATCATCAGAAGCACCGGACGGGAGATTAAGAGCAGGGGATATAACTTCCTTGTGCGGCTGTTTCTTCGAAGCACCCTCTCGGATCATCAGTGCGGGTTTAAGGCCTTTCGTACCGCAGTGCTTCGATCCCTCCTGAATGAAACCCTCGATACCCACTGGTTCTGGGATACTGAGATACTGATCAGGGCGCAGCGGAAAGGGTATCGGATCGCGGAAATTCCGGTTGTATGGACCGAAGGAAAAGGAACCACCGTCAGATCCGGAGATATCTGGAAGATGGGCTGGGCAATCCTTCGGCTTTGGTGGCAGCTCCATGTATCGTAAGCTTTGTGCAATCATCCTTTCTGTTGCATTGGCGGTGGGAATCCTTGCGATCATGGTAATCCGTGTCTGGGATGATCTGGCTGATGCTTTGGCATATGTCAGGCCGCTCTATCTGATTCCGGCATGTCTTATCTGTCTGTGTGCCTGGTTTGTCAGAGGGGGGCGATACCTTGCCATCCTCTCGCGAATGGAAGTACATATTTCCATATTCTTCTCAACAGCCTGCATATTTATCTCACAGACGGTAAATCTTGTCGTTCCTGCACGACTCGGGGATCTTATCAGGGTCGTTCTGCTCAGGCATGATTATGAAGCAACGATCTCCCAGGGGCTCTCCTCCATCGTCGTTGAACGTATCTTTGACATCATCTCGGTGGCAGTCCTCGGACTGTGTGCGATGGTATTTGTTCTGAACACCCCGTCGTGGGTGCTTATCCTTCTTATCGCCCCGCTCCTGCTTGGAGCACTCTTCTTTCTTGTCCTCATTCTGACCGGCAGGGTGCAGACGGATAATGTGTATTTCGGCTATATCCTGACGATGCTCAGTGAAATGCGAAATGCATCCCTGACTCCACGCTCTGCAGGCATTCTTGGGGCAACATCACTCTTTATATGGCTTCTTGATACAGCCATCTGCTCTCTTGTTGCCGTCATGTTCGGGCAGGAGATACCCTTTGAGATCGTCCTCCTTGCGGTTGTGGCTGGAAACCTTGTAAAGGCGGTCCCTCTCACACCCGGAGGGGTTGGTACCTATGAGTTTGCTCTGGCGGTCATCTTTGAACTTGCAGGCACTACACCTGCGGTATCCACTCTCATTGCTGTCATTGATCACCTGATTAAGAATGGCATCACCCTGATCGGGGGAGCGATCTCTGTTCTAAAACTCGGCGACTGGGTCATCCCTGAACTGAGTGAGAGTATCCGAAAACGGTTAAAAGATGAGTCGTGACCATGATCGACGCCGGACAGATATTTGGACTTATATCCTGGCTCTCTCTTCTTCTGCTGTTCCATTTTGCACTCTATCCCTGGATAAAAGCGTATCTTCCACCGGTAGCAGTGCCATTGTCGTGGACCGCCGGCTGGATTCTGACCGCCTGTGCAACCTGGTATGCGGTCTGGTGCGGCTTTTCACCGCTAGTCGGGTTGATACCTGCTGGTTTGGCAGTTCTCTGCTCCGGTATCTTTCATAAGCTGCACCATTATCGAAGCATCCCATCAGAATGGCGATATTACCTGCTCTTTGGCATGGTGTTCCTCACGCTGCTCATCGTCAGGGCATATAACCCTGATATAAACGGGGCAGAAAAATTCATGGATCACGGGTTTCTGGCATCTATTCTGAGAAGTCCCGTTGTACCGCCCTTGGATCCCTGGTTTGCAGGTGGTTCTCTCAATGTTTACTACTATTTTGGTCACTGGATAATTGCCACGCCTGCCCTGATGACCGGGATACCATCATACATCCTTTTCAATCTCGCTCTCCCGACCATTGCGGCACTCTCGGCACTCAACCTGTATGGAGTAGGATCCCTCACTCTGAAACAGGTACGGCTTCTTCCTGTGCTGGCTTTTTTTGTGGTAAATCCCTATTTCATCTATCTTGCCCTCACCGGAACACGATCCTTTACCCTGCTCTGGGACAGCAGCAGAGTAATTCAGAACACGATCAATGAATATCCGCTGTTTTCATTCCTGTTTGGCGACGTTCATGCACATGTCCTTGGTATCCTGGCCCAGTCATTCCTTGTCCTTCTGGTCACAGCGGCATGCATCTGCTGGAGAAGAGGGACACCGGTCCGGGTAGTAATAATTCTATTGACAGCACTTGGGCTTTCAGTCATTCCAGCCGTTAACAGTTGGGATGTTCTGATCTGGGCTCCTATGATTCTGGTCACCGGCCTGTGCCTGTTCCTTCGGGAGTGCGCCGGCCTGTCAATCCTCAAACACCCGCTCCGTCTGCTCCTCGCGGTTCGGAAGATAATAGGACAGGACCGGGTGTTGTGCGATACCCCGGGATATGCAGCAGTGCTGTATCTGATCCTTGTGCCGGTTCTGAGTCTGGCTCTGATAAGTCCGCTTCTCCTTGGGATGCATACCCAGGGCATTGCAGGAATCAGGCTTGTTCACACTCCCACGGATATTTTTGCGTTTATTATGGTTCACGGATGGTTCCTTGCAGCGTTCCTCTTCTCATTCCGGGCATATCTGGGAAGAGTGCCCTGGATCCTGCTTGCCATCATCCCTGCCTCTCTCTATGGGTACATATCTGCAGCCCTGGCAGCCCTCCTTCTGATCTTTGTTCTCCACCGGAGAAAAGGGACGCACGATCTCCTTGCAGCCGGAGGACTTGCCATACTACTCTTTTGTGAACTCTTCTACCTTGTGGATAATATGGGAGACGTATACTACCGGATGAATACGGTGTTCAAACTCTATATCGGTGCCTGGATACTCTGTGGAACTGCAGCAGCACTGATGATCGGAGAGGAACTGGATGCATATATGTATAAACATCCTGGATTGAAGGCACGGGTCATTCAGGGCGTTATTATCAGCCTCCTCTGTATCTGCCTGATAGTACCTCCGGTTGCCGTCTCTACGATTCATGGGCCACATACCCCCACCCTTGATGGGATGGCATGGCTCTATTCTGCCAATCGGGAGGATGCTGAAGCAATAGCATATTTACGAAGCCTTCCGGGGGATCATATCATCGTCGAGGCTGCGGGTGATGACTATCAGTATACGTCGCGAGTCTCATCCTTTACCGGAATCCCGACCATAGTCGGATGGCAGTTTCACGAATACATGTGGAGAGGCAATGATCCGGAAGGCTGGTATGGAGAGCGGGGTCACCATATACAGTCCCTCTATGAAGACCCGGAGCAGACCATCTCCCTGATGGAACGGTACCAGGCAGATCTGCTGTATGTCGGCCCTGAAGAGATGAAGAAATACAATATATCAATAGATGATACCAGACTTCAGGAACTCTACCGGAACCGCGATGTAGTCATCTACCAGCATGTTCTCTCGAAAAATCCGGTCACTTTATGAGATTCTCTTCTGGGACGAGAGATCTGATCTACGAACATTTAAACGCCCACAGCCGTAACTTATATGGCACATTCGTCATCTGCTGATGAGTGATGACGGAGGGTCATGCCCCTCCTGAATGAGGTGAATTCATGGCAAACTACGTTACCTTTGAAGTCTCTGAAGAGATCCAGAACAAGGCTCTTGAAGCCGTCGAAGCCGCACGTGAAAGCGGAAAAATCAAGAAAGGCTCGAACGAAGCCACGAAGGCCATTGAGCGCGGCATCGCACAGCTGGTCCTTATCGGAGGCGATGTTGAACCAGCAGAGATCGTCATGCATCTGGGACCACTCTGCGAAGAAAAGAAGATTCCGTATCTCTTCATCAACAAGCAGAATGATATCGGCGCTGCTTGCGGACTTGAAGTCGGCTCTGCTGCTGCAGCTATCGTAAAGTCCGGAAAGGCAAAAGAGATGATTGATGATATTGCTGCCCAGATTGCAGCACTCAAAGCTGAGTGAATACCATGGACGGAACGCCCGCTGAAGTAATCGAGGTTATCGGCTCAACCGGTATGCATGGGGAAGCCATGCAGGTGAAGGCCCGTATCCTTGATGGCCCGAACAAGGGGCGGATTATCACCCGTAACACGGTCGGACCGATCCGTGAGGGTGATGTTCTGATGCTCCTTGAGACTGAACGTGAAGCAAAGAAACTCTCCCGGAGGTAAACAATGATTGATACACATGTCTGTTCATTCTGCGGCCTGCAGATGGAGCCTGGAACCGGGAAGATGTACGTCAAGAAAGACGGACAGATTTTCTACTACTGCAGCACCAAGTGTCAGAAAAATCATAAACTTGGTCGTATTCCACGCCGTGTCAGATGGACTACTGCCGGCCGGAAGGCCCTTGGCAAGGTATAACAATGGAACGGACATTTCTGATGGTAAAGCCGGACGGTGTCCAGCGCGGGCTGATCGGTGAGGTTATCACCAGATTTGAACGTCGTGGATTCAAGATGGTTGCCGCACGATTTGAACGGCTTCCTGATGCCAGGGTCATGGAACACTATGCAGAACACGTACAAAAACCCTTCTTCCCGGGCCTGAAGGCATACATCACCTCCGGACCATGCTTTCTCATGGTGTGGGAAGGAAAAGATATCGTAAAGATCAGCAGGGATATGATCGGTGCAACCAACCCTGCCGGTGCAGCACCCGGAACGATCCGGGGAGACTATGCCCTTGAGATAGGGATGAATGTTATCCATGGTTCCGACTCTGTGGAGACTGCAAATCGCGAGATTGCTATTCATTTCAAACCGGAAGAGCTTGTTTCATATACCCGGATTGATGAACAGTATCTCTACGAATAAATTTTTTCAGGCTATTGCCTCCTCTTTTCCCGAATTGGTTCATTACCCGGATGTTTCAATACCGAAGAAGAAAAAATGAGTACCTGACTGGTGACCAGGATGAACTCGGATAACCGGATAATCAGGAAGTATTTTGGTTTGCTTACCGCTGTAATCCTGATTGCCGGTGTTTTGTTATCCGGGTGCACAGAAACAGACCGGCTCAAGGATGAAGCAAAGGCTGCGTTTGATTCCGGCCGGTATGCTGAGGCAGTATCACTATATAATCAGGCAATTCAGTTGTCTGGAAGCAATAGTGAGCTCTATTACCTGAAGGGAAAGGCCCTTTTTGAACTGGTCATGTATAAAGATGCAATCGATGCATTCACCATAGCGATACGGCTGAAACAGGACTACCCGGAGGCGTGGTATATGAAAGGAAGGGCCAGTTATATGATGGCGGATTATGACGAGGCGGTTCGTTCCTTTTACAAAGCCATTGAACTAGATGAGGGCAATACCGAGTACTGGTACTACCGGGGTCTTGCCCTCTCCGGCCGGGGCCAGTACGACCTTGCGATATCCCATTTTGACAAGATCATCCAGATGGACCCTGGAATGGAAAAGGCATGGAGTTCACGCGGGTATGCCTATGTAATGGAGAAGAATTACACCGAGGCGCTGGCATCCTTTGAACAGGCACTCAAGATTAATCCGGATAATGCAGAGAACTGGATCAATAAGGCATCAGTCCTGCGGGTATTAGGCCGGGCCGATGAGGCAGATATTGCCATCAGCCAGGCAAATCTTTTATATAAAAAGCAGGGAGAAGTCATCGCCCGTAAAATTCCAAAGACTCCGATAGCAGTCATTCCTTGATCAAGAGGAAGACATTTCATATTTCTCTGACAACAAGTAGACAGAATTGTGCATTCAGGCACTTGGAATGTGTATCTTCATGAAGTTCGTTTCAACTGTTGCATTGATCCTTTCTGTGCTGCTGCTTATCCTCCTGTGCGGATGTCTCGGAACTGAGGGATGGAGTGCACAGGACTGGATCGAGCAGGGGAACCGGTTTGCAAAAGACGGACTCTATACTGAAGCAGTGGATGCATATAGTCATTCAATCCGGCTTGACCCGATTAACCCAAAGGTATGGACATACCGGGGCATCGCTCTTCAGCATCTTGGCAGACAACAGGAGGCCATGAATGACTTTGATGAGGCCATCCGTCTCAACCCGGATGATAGTGGTGCCTGGCAGGGAAAGGCATCTTCCTATATTGAAAGTGGTCAGTATAAACAGGCTATCAAATCCGCCGAGCGATCACTGGAGCTGGCAAAACCTGGAGATAAGAAGGAGAACTCATGGCTTCTTTTAGGATTTGCATACAACCGGCTTGAGCAGTATGAAGATGCCCTGCAAAAATTTGACAAGGCGATTGAGCTAGATCCGAAACGGATCGACCTCTGGCAGCATAAGGCGTACACCCTGACAAAACTGGGCAGGTACATGGAAGTTCTGAAATGTTATGAGGTCATGACCGGACTGGAGCCTGACAATCCAGAGATCTGGAACAAAAAAGGAGAGATTCACCTTGCCCTTGGTCAGATGAACGAAGCCAACGAGGCATTTGCAATGGCAAAAAGTCTTATTGAGAAAGGATAATCCTGCATATCAGGTTTCTTTATGCTCACCATACAGAAAGAGCAGATCCCTGATATGCGACTCACATTCCCTGATCATTGGCTCCTGTGAAGGAGTAATCCCCATTGCTTTCATCTGAGCGATCTGGGATTCAATGGCACGGATATGACCGATTATTTTTGACCTGATTGTTTCATGTTCGGCAGGGGGCTGGACCTCTTTCTTTTTCCTCACAGATTCGCGAATTTTATAGGCCAGTTCAGTAAACTGGGCCCGCGGGTCCCCGCCTTTCTGGATGTAGTAATCTGCACCGGCATTCAGCGCCTCAATGACCACATCCTCCCTTCCTCTACCGGTAAAGATGATAAAGGGGATATGATTTCCTTTTTCCCGAATTGCTCTGAGAAACCCCAGCCCGTTCATGCCCGGCATCTCATAATCAGAGACCACCGCATCAAAGCCCCGCTCATTCAGCAATGCAAGCCCCTCCTCGGCAGACAGCACGGTCGTTACCGAAAACTCCCCATGACGCTCAAGAAAGGCACGGGCGATATCCAGGATAACCGGTTCATCATCGACAAGCAGGACTGAGATCATAAACAGACACATATTGCCATTCAAGGACTTTAATTATGGCGATAAGGGATCAAAAAAGAGGACATTTAGAGGTCTGATACTGACGGGGATCAGGCCATGAAGAAATGGAGATAGAGAAATGCTCCCAGAATGATGAGAATCAGGATCGCACTGATCATATCTCCCGGCCCAAATACCAGTTTATGAAAGGGGAGTTTCTTTCTGGCCCGGTATCCCCGCATGTCAAGGGTAAGACCGAGCACCTGTGTCTTTGCCAGTGAATTCGCGACGAGGGGAATCATGATCGGTTTCATACTTCGTATCTTTCCTGATATCCCAGTTCCCGGGTTATATCCTCTGCATAGTTGTGCCTCATGAATACGCCTGGCCTCCAGCTGAAGACTGGGAATGAACCGGAGCGCTATGAGGAGCATGAGTACATAGTCAACTGGCAGTCGAAATGCCAAAAGGCCGGTTACCAGATCACTGGGTTTGGTCGTTATAACAAAGAGCTGAAATGCGGTTATCATGACGATGAACCGGAGCGAGAGGATGATTCCGAACATGAGACCGCCCATGGTTATCCCAAAGCCCTGTATCGATGGATCTGTGGATGGGAGAATCGGGAGGAGTAATGCCCCCTCCTGAACCGTCAGACTGGTCAGAACCACCAGGAAGAATGACAGCAGAAGAAGGAACGGAATCTGACTGATGATCTCTCTGATGAGACCTGAAAAAAGGGCACCGAAGATCAGAACTCCGATGAGAAAACAGAGAAACGGTATCTGTGATGACATAACACACAGGCCGACGATGAGGATAACCAGCAGTAACTTGGTCACCGGGTTTATGGTATGAAGCGGGCTGTTTCCAGGAATATACTGGAGAATCTCGCTCATGATGCCCGCCCCTTCAGATTATGATAATCACCGATGATACGCCCGTTCTCCATCGCGATAATTCGACCTGCATACTCTTCGGCAATCCGCATGTTATGGGTCACCATGATGATGGTATGCCCTTTCTTTTGAAGGGTCAGCATCAGTTCCATCATCCGGTCAGACTCCAGCTCATCAAGGCCGGTGGTTGGTTCATCAAGGATGATAATCTCCGGTTTCATGGCAAGGATACAGGCGACTGCAAGCCGCTGGCGTTCTCCCCTGGACAGATGCCGCGGATATG